>Ga0160444_100069_pt1 | contig 137709 bp, 108 predicted proteins | sample HID1972K_E1MG_FD_108232 | JGI IMG/M metagenome (GOLD analysis project Ga0160444, IMG submission 108232) | Enriched pill bug-associated microbial communities from UW Madison campus, WI, USA - HID1972K_E1 MG | ecosystem: Host-associated > Arthropoda: Insects > Digestive system > Unclassified ... | reverse complement strand
TATCGGCGGTGTCCACCTCTTCCCATACCGAACAGAGAAGTTAAGCCCGCCAGAGCCGATGGTACTGCCGTAACAGGTGGGAGAGTAGGTCGGCGCCCAATCCTACAGAAACCCTGACCTCATAACGAGGCCGGGGTTTTTTGCTTATAACCTTTTTTATAGAGATGTTATACATATACTCTAGTTCCAGCAAAATTTCCTCTGAACTCTTTGGGTGTACAGCCTTTCTTTTTCCTAAACACGCGATTGAAATAAGAAATATTATTAAAGCCACAAGTATATGCTATCTCTGAAATACTTTGATTCGTATCAATAATCAATCTGCTGGCTTGTCCAATCCTGATCTCATTTAAACAATCTACAAAATTTTTCCCTGTATGTTTTTTTATAAAGCGGCTTAATGATACTTCATGCATATTTACCAGCGCGGAAATCTCTTGAAGGCTAATTTCACTTCTGAAATTTTTATTCATATAATCGAACACCTGCTTAATCCTTCTACTATTAGAGGCCGGTGAAGACTCCTGAAAACCTTCGTTACATAAAGTAATATAGGAGGAAAGAGATAGTTTATGTAAAATATTCATCAGGTTCAATACAGAATTAAAGCCTTGACTTTCTTTTAATATAAGAAGGTTATTCTTAATAGCTGTTATGGTTTCTATCGGGAATAGGATCCCTTTTTTTGAATCTTCAAAAAACTTTTTTAAGTAGCTTGACTGATTTTTATTTAAAAAATTTGTGTTAAATACCTCGTTATTAAATTGGATGGTAACTTCTTTGATCATGTCGCTTTTACATTCATGGTTAAACCAACCGTGATATAGATTCGAACCTACGAAAACCAATTCCAGATCTCCTATTGTTGCTACGTGATCCCCTACGATTCTTCTGGCACCCTTTGCATTGATTATTAAATTTAATTCATACTCTTCATGAAAATGCAGGGGAAAGTCGAATTTCTTTTTTTCACGTGAGAAAAGTGTGAAAAAATCGCTTTCTGTTAAAGGAGTTATTTCTTTGATAATTTTTTGGTTCATTTCATTAAATAACTTAGGTTAGGAGTGAATTTAGATATTTTTTTTGAATTCAGTTAAGTATATGTTAAAATAGTGCTATTGAATTTGATAAAAGCCTCTTAAGTTTGTCTTAACCTAATTATTAAATCTATGCGGAAATTATTACCATTTATTCTTATAGTCTTTTTATTTGGTTGTGCGGTAAAAAATCAACGTGCAGGTAAATATTCTTCCGAAACTGAAAAGTTAATTTCCAATCTGAAAACTACTTCGAAAGCGCATATTCTCTTCGGACATCAGGATGCTGCTGCTTATGGCGTATTCTGGAAAAATGAAGCGGACCGTTCAGATGTAAAATCAGTTACTGGTTCAGATCCTGCCGTTTATGGATGGGATCTTGGACATCTGGAATTGGGAGAAGATAAAAATCTGGATGGGGTCCCTTTTGATTTTATGAAACGGGAGATTGTGAAAATTTATGAAAGGGGTGGTGTGAATACAGTATCCTGGCATTTGAATAATCCGGTAAACGATTCATCTGCCTGGGATACAACTAACTATTCTGTCCGGGAAATTCTTTCTGCAGGCCCTGCTCATGAAAAGTATAAAAACCACTTAGATCATGTTGCTGGTTTTTTGAACAGTTTAAAAGCGGATGACGGGACAATGGTTCCTGTTATTTTTCGCCCGTTTCATGAGCATACAGGTAGTTGGTTCTGGTGGGGTAAGAACTTTTGTACTCCGGACGAATACATTGCATTATGGCATTTTACCATTGATTATCTCCGTAAGGAAAAGAAAATGAATCATCTTATTATCGCCTATTCAAGCAGCGATATTCAATCAAGAGAGAATTATATGGAACGTTATCCCGGAGATGAATATGTAGATGTCATTGGCTTTGACGATTACTCTTTTGATGAAGACGGATATATTGCCCGTATAGAGAAGAGTCTGACCGTTCTTTGCAAGATAGCAGAAGAAAGAAATAAAATTCCAGCGTTTACAGAAACGGGTGCGGAGCAGCTTCTTAATCCTTCATGGTATACCAAGATATTATTGCCAGTAATTGATAAATATCCTATTGCGTATGTTTTAGTCTGGCGAAATGCAAATAACCGTCCAAACCATTATTATGTTCCCTACCCTGGTCATCCGGCAGAAAAAGATTTTTTGAAGTTCTTTAATTCACCGAGAATGTGGTTTGGTAACGACTTGTTGGATTTAAAATTATACCGCTAATATGAGGTTATCTACTATTGATATTATCGTGGTACTGGTTTATCTGGTGATGATGATCTTATTGGGATTCATCCTGAAAAAGCGTGCTCAGCGAGATAAAGAATCCTATTTATTAGGGGGCAAGAAGATTCCCTGGTATATGTTGGGAATGTCAAACGCTTCCGATATGTTTGATATTTCGGGAACCATGTGGATGGTTACCCTTGCTTTCGTATATGGGTTGAAAAGTATTTGGATCCCCTGGTTATGGCCTGTCTTCAACCAAATATTTCTGATGATGTACCTGTCTCTCTGGTTGAGGCGATCGAATGCAACTACAGGTGCTGAATGGCTTAGCACCCGCTTCGGTTTTAAAGGAAAGGGCGTTCAGTCATCACATACGATTGTTGTCATATTTGCACTGATTAGCTGTCTGGGTTTTCTTGCTTATGGATTTGTTGGCTTGGGCAAATTTGTAGAAATCTTCGTTCCCTGGGAAAGTGTTAAAGATTATGTTCCATTTGTTGTAGCGCCTGAATTTGTACCGCATTTTTATGGAATTATATTTTCAGTGATCACCATGATCTATGCAATCATGGGCGGAATGACAAGTATTGTTATAGGCGATGTGGTAAAGTACGTGATTATGTCTGTTGCTGCTATAGTCATAGCAGTTATTGCAGCTGATCGTTTATCCGGGCAGACTCTGAATGTTCCTGAAGGCTGGCTGAATCCATTCTTTGGGTGGAAGTTAGATTTGGACTGGTCAAACCACATTGCTGAAGTAAATCAGAAGATAAAGAATGATGGATTCGGACTGTTTGGCGTTTTCTTTATGATGATGCTTTTCAAAGGCATCTTTGCTTCGCTCGCAGGGCCGGCTCCTAATTATGATATGCAAAAAATCCTTTCCACAAAATCTCCAAAAGATGCAGCAAAAATGAGTGGTCTGGTGTCAGTTATTTTGCTTCCGATTCGTTATTCAATGATCATGGGTTTTGCAGTTTTAGGAATACTTTATTATGATCGGCTTGATCTTTCTTCGGCAAGCGGAATAGACTTCGAAAAGATTTTACCTGCCGCCATTGTTGAATTTGTACCTGTCGGATTAACCGGATTGTTGCTAGCCGGACTATTGGCTGCTTTTATGGGAACCTTTGCCGGAACTCTAAATGCTGCTCAGGCTTACATTGTAAATGATATTTACCTTAAATATGTTAAACCCCAGGCTTCAAATATAGCAGTTCGAAACATGAACTATATTTCCGGGATCACTGTCGCCTTATTGGGAATCGTGCTCGGCCTTTTTGCAAAGGATGTAAATTCTATTTTACAATGGATTGTATCAGCGCTCTATGGTGGATATATTGCGTCCAATGTATTAAAGTGGCATTGGTGGCGATTTAATGCTAACGGCTTTTTTTGGGGTATGTTGGCAGGGATTATTCCGGCATTAATATTTCCTTTAATATTTGATACCCTCGATCTGTACTATTTTCCCCTCCTTTTTCTTATTTCCTTTTTGGGTTGTATTGGCGGGACTTATGCAGCTCCTCCAACTGATAAGGAAGTGCTTAAAAGTTTTTATAAAACGGTTCGGCCATGGGGATTTTGGAGACCCGTACGCAAGATGGTAGAAGCGGAAGACGGGGTATGGGTTCAAAACAAAAACTTTGGTAAGGATATGTTTAATGTAACATTGGGTATTATCGGACAGTTGTGTCTTACTTTATTACCTATGTACTTAATATTAAAGGCGCAGCTGCCTTTATACATCACAATTCTGATTTTAATTGGAATTGTAATTATCCTTAAAAAGTCCTGGTGGAATAAATTAGAAAATTAAGCATTTTTTACTTTTATATAATGGTTGAAATATTTAAACAAAGAGAGAAAGCAGTTGTTGAAGCTCACAAAGCCTTGATAAATAGGAAGAACCGGCCGGTTCTGCCAGGGAATGGAGTTTATCTTCGGTTCGAATGGCCGGTTTTGACTGCGGAACACGTCCCATTGGAGTGGCGTTATGATTTTTCTGAAGAATCTAATCCCTATTTTATGGAACGTATCGGCTCAAACGCAACCTTTAATGCCGGGGCCATCAAATGGGAAGGCAAATATGTGCTAATGGTGCGGGTAGAGGGAGTTGACCGAAAATCTTTTTTTGCTTTGGCAGAAAGTGAAAATGGTATTGATAACTTTAAATTCCGCGAAGAGCCGATTTTACTGCCTCAATTAGCTGATCCGGATGTAAATGTTTATGATATTCGATTAACTGAGCATGAGGATGGTTGGATTTATGGTATATTCTGTACTGAGCGAAGAGATGAAAGTGCTCCTCTTTCTGATCAGGCGGCTGCACTGGCGCAATGCGGTATTATCCGTTCAAAAGATCTTGTAAAATGGGAGCGATTGCCTGATCTGGTAACGAATTCACCGCAACAAAGGAATGTGGTTTTACACCCGGAGTTTGTGAATGGAATGTATGGTTTTTATACCCGTCCGCAAGATAGCTTTATTGAGGCAGGAACCGGAGGAGGTATTGCTTTTGGCCTGGCTGAAGATATAAAAAAGGCAGTAATACGGGAGGAAAAAATTATCCATGAAAAGAAGTATCATACGGTTTACGAAGCTAAAAACGGACAAGGTCCGACACCAATAAAAACATCAGAAGGTTGGTTGCATTTAGCACATGGTGTTCGGAATACTGCAGCAGGCTTACGTTATGTGCTGTATTTGTTTATGACAAGTCTGGATGATTTAATAGAAATCATTTATCAGCCTGCCGGCTATTTCTTAGCACCAAAGGGTGACGAATTTGTTGGGGACGTTGGAAATGTGGTTTTTGCAAATGGATGGATTGCAGATGACGATGGGAAGGTGTTTATCTATTATGCATCATCTGATTCAAGAATGCATGTTGCGCTTACTTCAATAGATCAGCTGCTTGATTATGTTAAAAACACTCCAAAGGATGATTATTACTCTGTCCGATCAGTAGAGAAAATAAGAAGCCTTATTCAGAAGAATAGAGAATATAATGAATGAAGAAGGATTATATAGCGAGCTTAAGAATATTTTAGATTACTGGTCAGATCAGGTTTTTGACCAAAAATCCGGATTGTTTGTCGGCCGTATTGACAATTCAGGAAAGGTTTATCCTGAAGCACCACTGGGGTCAGTATTGTATGCAAGAATCCTATGGTCTTTTTCTGCTGGTTATGCTTTTACCAAAAATATAATTTATAAGGAACGTGCTGTTCAGGCCTATAGAGCCTTGAAAAGTCATTTCTTTGATGCAAAGAACGGAGGAGTTTATTGGTCTGTTTTGCCCGATGGTACACCATTGAATAAAAGAAAGCAAATTTATGCTCAGGCATTCGGAATCTATGCATTGGCTGAATTCTATAAAATTGAAGCAAGCGAGGATGTCTTGAACGATGCCATATCATTATTTGAATTAATTGAAAGATACAGCTATGATAAAGAAGAAGGTGGCTATCTGGATGCATTTAATCAGGATTGGCTGCCGATTGAAGATATGCGCCTGAGTGAAAAAGATTTGAATGCCGCCAAAACGATGAATACCCACCTTCATCTTTTGGAAGCATATTCCAATTTATATTCCATTCATAAAAGTCCAATATTAAAGCGACAGATAAATGCTCTGTTAGAAATCTTTTTAACAAAAATCATACATCCTCGAAAGAAGCATCTGCAATTGTTTTTTAATGCTCAATGGCGGCCACTTTCATCTGTTCAGTCATACGGACATGATATAGAAGCTTCCTGGCTATTAATGGAAGCCGCTGAACGAATAGATAAAAAAAACATACCTGAAGACCTTGTCGAAGCATGCAATGGATTGGGTTTAAAATCACTGGAGGGCCTTCTGGAAGATTGTAGTTTAGCTAACGAAAAGGAAGGAGAAGAGATTAACAAAGAACGCCATTGGTGGGTACAGTCAGAAGCGTTGGTTGGTTTTTATTGTATGGGTTTAAGAACAAATAGCTTGCCGTACGTTCAAATTGTGGAGTCTTTGTGGGATTATATTCAGCGTGAAATCAAGGATACTAACAAGGGTGAATGGTTCTGGGGAAGAGACGAAAATGGGAATATTCTTCAGAATCAAGACAAAGTTGGGATGTGGAAATGTCCCTATCACAATAGCAGAGCCTGTCTTGAGCTATTAAAATATTTTTCAGAACCTAAATAAAGTAAAATGAATAGACTGCAATTTTTTCTGTTGATGATCGTATTTGTTCCCTGTTTTGTAAACGGGAGCACCCCACAGAAGCAACAAACACCTGTTGACAAGCATGGATTTTTATCTGTAAAAGTAGGTAAAATGGTAAACCAACTCGGTGTACCGCCTCAATTGCGAGGGATCAGCTTTTCATGGAGTATTTGGCAAGGAGCAAAATATTATAATAAGGAGGTCGTTAATTGGCTGGTTGATGATTTTAAGGTAGATTTAATACGTCTTTCAATGGCTGTTGAACCTGATAGCGGATATTTGCAGTTTCCTGAAAAGCAAAGGGATAAGATGATCGAATTAATAGATCAGGGTATTAAGCGAGGCATTTATGTTATAATTGACTGGCATGATCATCATGCGAGTAAGAACAAAAAGGAGTCGAAAGATTTCTTTCAAGAAATGGCCAAACGTTATCATCATGTGCCAAATGTAATTTACGAAATCTGGAATGAGCCGGAACGTCAGCCATGGTCTGAAATAAAAGGCTACTCAGAAGAAATTGTAGCTGCGATACGCGAATATGATAAGAAAAACCTGATCGTTATTGGCAGTTCTCAATGGGATCAGGATGTTGATGTCGCTGCCGAAGATCCAATAACATCCTTTGAAAATCTGGTCTATTCTTTTCATTTCTATGCATCTGATTCCTGGCACCAGGAAAAATTAAGGGCGAAGGCTGAGAAAGCTATGGAGTTAGGTTTACCCTTATTTGTTACCGAGTGGGGTGTTGGAGAAGCCAATGGTGATGGCGTATTTGATTTAGAGAAAGCAAATAGATGGATGGAATGGATGGAAAAACATCAATTAAGCTGGGCAAACTGGAATATCACTGATAAAGAAGAGACTACAGCATTATTAAAACCCAAAGCTTCCGTAAAAGGTAACTGGAATACATCCGTACTGACCCCTGCCGGGAATTATATCCGGGATGTTTTAAGGAAGTTCAATCTAAGATAGATGGATTGATTGTGATGAATTCAGGACTTGGGGATTAGCTGAACGCTAAAGCGTTTAGAACTTTTATTTTTGATCGGGCAAAGACCGTAATAGCCACTTCCGGTAATGATCGTTTCAATATTGTATTTGCGGATATTGATATCATTCTGTAACCAAAGCTTATAGACGGCCAATGCCCGATCATAACTTACACGGTAAGCCCAGGTATTATTGCGGTCAAATTCAGCGGCCCATTCATTTGCCAAGTTTCCTTCAAGCACAAGGATATAGTGGTCTTCTTTTTTCTGTTCTTTCAGACCGATTAGAACAGATTCAAGTTTTTTACCCGCTTGTATGGTTTGCTTCGTTAATCCAATCTTTAAATCTGCTTTATTATTTTCGAAAATATCAATATTCAGGAAGTCCTTTAACACATATTTCCTACATGAATCCAGGTATTCAAAGTCCTTAAAAGATAGCTGTGGATCTGTTACTTCATCTTTTTCCAATACGGTTGCACCAGAAGGATCCTTCTTTGAACTGTATAAATGATTGTTATTTCCAAATAGTAGTATGCCTATAAATAAAATCATTCCAACGATTACAAGAATGCTGGCAATAAATGCTGCTTTCATAATGAGTCTCTTTTCTCCGGCTGTTTATAATACTGATTTGAATAAAACAATTCCATACACTTACTTTAGTTACTGTTGTAATTTCAAACTCTTTTCCGTTTTTAAAAAAGAGGCATGGTTTTTTCTTTACATTACATGCTTTAAAATTAATCATAATTTCACTTAGATATGAATACATTAAATATTATATACGTTAGTATTTTCAATCTTTTTTTGATTGCTCCCATGGCTTGTGAAGATGCAAAGCCGGATTCTGACAATGAGGAGCAACAAACGTTAAACTTATCGCCTGCGGAGGAAAAGAAAATTCATCAGGACAATGCATTCAGCTTAAGCCTTTTTCGGGAAGCTGCAGAGCGCATGAATCCGAACGAGAATATTCTTTTGTCGCCAATCAGTGCAAGCATTGCGCTTAATATGCTGAATAATGGATCAAAAGGTGCTACAAAGGATGCTATGAATAAAGCCTTGAAGTCAGAAGGATTTACGGAAGACCAGGTGAACGCTTACTATAAAAAACTCATTAATATCCTACCAAATTTAGATTCTGCAACAACATTAAAAATCGCTAACTCGGTGTGGTACCGTCAGGGATTTAATATATTACCTGATTTTCTCAATAAGAATGAAAATTTCTATCATGCTGAAATTGCGGGTCTTGATTTCGGAAGTATGGATGCGACTGCAAAAATCAATAGTTGGGTAAACGAGAGTACCAATGGCAAGATCCCTGGCATCGTTGATAAAATTCCTGACGATATGATGTTGTATTTAATCAATGCTATTTATTTTAAAGGAAGTTGGCAGGAAAAGTTTGATGCTTCAAAAACCACTAAAATGCCTTTTGCCAGAAGCAATGCGTCAAGTCTGAATACTGACTTCATGAATATTGAAAAAGATCTGAATATACTGGATAATGGAGAAATGCAAGGTGTTGAACTCCCTTATGGTAACGGTCAATATAGTATGCTGGTCTTATTGCCACCAGCGAAAACATCTGCTGCAGAACTCGTTAAGAACCTGGTTGATAAAGATGCTTTAGGGGAAATATACAGTGGGTTCGCAAAAAGAAAGACAAGATTATACCTGCCTAAGTTTAAATTTAGCTATCAAAATAAATTGAATGACGAACTTACCAAACTGGGAATGGGAGTCGCTTTCTCAGAGCAAGCTGATTTTACAGGGGTTGCAAAGCAAGATTTATCGGTAGACGAAGTAAAGCAAAAGGCATTTATAGAAGTAAACGAAGAAGGAACAGAAGCGGCTGCAGTTACCTCCGTCGGCGTGGTGGCTACATCAATGCCGATGGTCCGTACGTTAAAGTTTGATCGTCCTTTTGTTTTCTTTATCCGTGAAAATAATTGTGGGTTGATTTTGTTTACCGGTATTGTTAATGATCCTTCAAAAGAGTCGAATGGTGAATAGAGCGCACTTGTAAAGCTACTTTAATATCGGTAAAGCTAAATTTTGCTCCCAGGCCATTTTTTATTTCAGATGTTGATTGATTCGGATTCTTTTCTAAATAGGTTACTATTTCATTTAACTTTTTGATATCGATCAATTGTTCTGCTTCAACGCCTATCCCAATAAAGGATATTAAGTGATTCGTAATCGTCCCTTCCGTTAATCCACGAATCTTTGCAATTTCTTTGATGCTTTTTCCTTCGTTAAAGAAGCCAAGGCTTATTTTTTTGGTTTCACCTTTGGGTGTTTTTTTGGAAGCCGGTTTTTCGGAAGAACTCTCTTGTGAGCCGTCTATTTCAACTTTTATCGTATGAAAATCTTTTGCTTTTTCTAATATGCCTGAAAGTTCATTTTCTGATGCAAGAGCGGAGCTTATTTCATAGCATTTTTTTAAACGACTTAGTTTGCGATAGGCAATAACCAATAATTCGTTTAGATTTTCAATGTATTTCTTGGTTCTTTTCTTTGCAGACCATAATTTAATGTGACTCTCCAGCGGATTAATGGATTGAGTTTCCAATTTACTGACAAACCAGTCAGTTGCTTTTTGTGTCCGGTCCTCTATTTTTAAATAATCGATTTTGTCAGGATCAGCAATTAAATTATTGAATTGTATTTTAAATTTATCGGCTACTTCCTTGTGCATACTGTTCGCGATAGCCAGTATATTTAAAAACTCTGACGCAGCTTCCTTGTCTGCTATATTCCCTGTTTTTACAGTTTCTTGAATGGATTTTATTTTTTCCGACAGGTCATTCCAATCAAAAGTACTAAGTAACAAATTCATCAGGTAGTATCGCTGCGAAGCATATAAAAGGCTATCGAATTCTTCTTCCGGCAGTATATTTCTGGAATAAGCAACAACGTCTCTATTTGTAAAGATATTATTTAAGTTGATTTTTGATTTCAATACCAGGCCATGTAAACTCCTTACCCGGCTTAATGCCACATATACCTGTCCCGGAGCAAAAGCTGCACCTGCATCTATTATTGCCCGGTCGAACGTTAAACCCTGACTCTTGTGGATTGTAACCGCCCAGGCCAATCGCAACGGAAACTGGCTAAAGGTCCCTAAGGTTTCTTCATTTATTTTATCTTCCGTTTTATCGTAATTATATTTTACATTTTTCCATTCCTCCTTTGTTACTTTTACATCTTCACTGCCATCTGTAAACCCAATCGTTATCTCCTTTTTATCCGAACTGATTTTCTTTACAAATCCGATCTTCCCATTGTAATAGCGCTTTTCTAATCCCTTATCATTTTTGATAAACATTACCTGCGCGCCTTCTTTTAATTGGAGAACACTTTCCGTCGGATAGCTTGATTCGGAATAATCGCCCTTAACCAGGGCCTCAAAAGCTACAGTCTTTCCAGAAAGCTCCTTCAGTTTTTTCTGATTGATATTATCAGCCTGCGCATTATGAGAACACAGGGTTATAAAGGCTTCCTGATGATCGGGCGTAAAATCCGGTTTGAAATAGCTATTTAATAATTGCATTTGTTCAGTAGAACAGCAGTTATTCCGTATGTTATTCAACAGGTTGATAAAAACCGAATCACTCTGACGGTAAATCTTTTTTAATTCAATTTGCAGAAGTTGCACTTCCCGCATAACTGTTGCATCGAAAAAAAAGGGACTAGCATACTTCTCTTGCATTAAAGTCCATTCTTGTTGTTTTACTACAGGAGGAAGCTGATACAGATCGCCAATAAATAAAATCTGTAAACCCCCAAAGGGCCGCATATCTCGTCTTACTGATTTCAAAATATCGTCAATAGCATCGAGCATATCGGCTCTCAGCATGGAAACCTCATCGATAACGAGTAATTCCAGCTCTTGTAATAAATGCCGTTTTTCACCCGAAAGTCTGATTTTCGCTAATAAACGTTGTCGGTTATAAATATGATTATCACGTTCATTCCAATTCAATACATAATCTCTTAAATAGGTACCAAAAGGTAAATGAAAAAGAGAATGTAGGGTTGTGCCTCCGGCATTTATTGCAGCAACACCTGTGGGAGCAGCAACGGCCATTTTCTTTGTGCAGTTTTTTAGAATATATTTTAAGAAAGTAGTTTTACCTGTTCCCGCTTTGCCCGTAAGAAATATGGGTCTGTCTGTATGAATTACAAAAGAAGCCGCTTTAGAAAAAGCTTCATTGGGTTGGGTTTCAATTTCCATGATAAAGAATCTGGCTAATACGAAAAGTAGTCAAATGTTGGGATTTTTTTAAAAGTACTGTCTTTTTACCATAAGAAAAAATATCTCGTTATCTTAGCACAAAAAATTAGGAAAATGGAAAGTACTTCAAAAGCAGATTTGTTTAAAAACATTGAAAATTCCTTAGTACATCAAGGGTTTACTATTGAGAAACGAGACGATACTCGTCCTTGGGGAGGTTTTTTTGTGATTGATGAAGATCAGGCACAGCAGTTTGCTGATACCTTTTTTGATGGAATAGATGTTAAAAGTTTAATGATCTCAGGGAAATTGAGCCCTAAGATTTTGCTTGTGGCACCTCATAAAAGACTATCCTGGCAATACCATCATCGTCGTGCAGAAATCTGGCAGGTTTACCAGGGTGAAGTTGGTGTAATCACGAGCGATACCGATGTTGAAGGAGATATGGAGACACTAAAATCCGGAGATGTTATCAAGTTAGAAAAGGGAGAGCGTCACCGCTTGGTGGGACTTAATGACTGGGGTGTTGTAGCTGAGATATGGCAACATACAAATCCGGAGAATCCTTCAGATGAAGATGATATTGTCCGCGTTCAAGATGATTTTGGGAGATAGGTAATAAATGACGAATTATAACGAAGATAGTATACGGTCGCTTGACTGGAAAGAACATATCAGGCTCCGGCCGGGTATGTACATTGGGAAACTGGGTGATGGCGCGGCTTATGACGATGGTATCTATGTGCTTTTAAAGGAAGTTGTCGATAACTGTATCGACGAGTTTGTGATGGGTGCAGGTAGGACAATCGATATCAGCGTTACTGAGTCAAAAGTTTCCATCCGCGATTACGGACGCGGTATCCCTCTGGGTAGCGTGGTTGATGTGGTTTCAAAAATCAATACCGGAGGTAAATACGATAGCAAAGCGTTTCAGAAATCCGTAGGATTAAACGGAGTGGGTTCAAAAGCTGTAAATGCGCTTTCAAATTCTTTTACTGTACAATCTTACAGAGGGGGGAAAACCCGTATTGCGGAGTTTAGTAAAGGGGTTTTATTGAATGACCTCGAGAAAGAAACTACGCAACGGAATGGAACTTCGGTAACTTTTATTCCGGATGAAAGTATCTTCCGGAATTATAAATACCGTACTGAATTTATTGAGAACATGATCTGGAATTATGTTTTTCTTAATTCAGGATTAACGATCAATTTCAATGGAACAAAATACGTTTCAGAAAATGGATTGAAAGATCTGTTGGAAAGAAACGTTGATATGGAAGCCATGCGTTATCCAATCATTCACTTAAAAGGTGACGACATTGAGATTGCGTTGACTCACGGCCAGTCATACGGAGAAGAGTACTATTCATTTGTGAATGGCCAGCATACCACACAAGGAGGAACTCACCAGGCAGCGTTTCGGGAGGCCGTCGTAAAAACCGTTCGTGAATTCTTTAAAAAGGATTTTGACGCATCAGATGTGCGTTCATCTTTTATTGCGGCTATTGCCATTAAAGTACAGGAGCCGGTTTTTGAATCACAAACCAAAACAAAGCTGGGCTCTCAAAGTATGGGGCCAGAAGGGCCGACGGTTCGTACTTTCATCAATGATTTTGTAAAAAAAGCATTGGATGATTATTTGCATAAAAATCAGGATACTGCCGATGCGCTGCTGAAAAGGATTTTACAGTCTGAACGTGAAAGGAAAGATATTGCCGGAATTAAAAAGCTTGCAAATGAGCGGGCTAAAAAAGCGTCCCTTCACAACCGTAAATTAAGAGATTGCAAAATTCATTACGATGATAAGCATGAACGCAATCAGGAAACTACGTTGTTTATTACGGAGGGAGATTCGGCGAGTGGATCCATTACCAAATCCCGGGATGTCCATACACAGGCAGTTTTTAGTTTAAAAGGAAAACCGCTGAATGTTTTTGGACTTACCAAGAAAGTGGTATACGAAAATGAAGAGTTTAACCTGTTGCAGCACGCGCTCAATATTGAAGACGGAATAGATGGCTTAAGGTATAACAATATTGTAGTGGCAACCGATGCTGATGTGGACGGTATGCATATTCGTTTATTGCTAATGACATTCTTCCTGCAGTTTTTTCCGGATCTGGTGAAGGCAGGGCATATTTCTATTTTGCAGACACCGCTATTCCGGGTAAGGAATAAGAAAGAAACTATTTATTGTTATAGTGACGAAGAGCGGCTGAACGCTATTGCTAAATTAGGCGTAAAACCAGAAATTACCCGGTTCAAAGGGCTTGGTGAAATTTCTCCTGAGGAGTTCGGCCTTTTTATAGGAAAAGATATCCGTTTGGAGCCAGTCATGTTAGCGAAGGATAGTAAGATCCAACAGCTATTAGGCTATTATATGGGTAAGAATACACCGGATCGTCAGAAGCATATCGTTAATAATCTACATGTTGAATTGGATGTAGATTTGATGAAAGAGAAGGAAGTTGTAGCGTAAACTTCCTTTGGTATTTGTTTCGCTAGTTTTCGTTTAGAAAGCAGGGTAATAAAAAAAGGTCATAAAAATGCCCCGAAATAGCGTCTAGCTTTTTCGGGGCATTTTTATGACTCTTTAATTTAAACTCCGTTTTCTATCTCTTTTCCCCGGCCTCTTTAAATTCAGATCCTTCCTTCCATTTCGGAAAAGTAGTTTCCATGCTCAGCTTATACCCAATCTCATAGAATAATTTAATATCATTTATTATTCCATCCATTTGCCAGTAGGCAGGATCATATTCATCCCTCTGTGTATGGTATCTTCCTTCCAATTGAGCTCTTTTGTTTTTTGCCTCCTCACTTTGATCTACAAAATCTACTCCTCCGCCAGCATAAATTGCCGGAACGCCAACTTTTGCAAAGTTAAAATGATCCGAACGGAAGAAAGATCCGGCAGATGGATGCGGATCTGGCTTAATCGTGCGGTTTTGGCTTTTAACAGCTGTTTCCAGATAACTATCCAGTTCGGACTGCCCATAACCGATTACTGTAAAGTCCTTCGTCGCGCCACTTGCGTCCATGGCATCGATATTGATGTTTGCTACTGTTTTTGCTAAAGGATAAACGGGATGTTTTGCATAGTACTCAGAACCTAATAATCCCTGCTCTTCAGCTGTTAATCCAACAAACAAAATTGTTCTTTCAGGAGGAACTTCTGCATTTTTAAAAGCCTTTGCAATTTCAAGGATCGCTGCAATGCCGGTAGCGTTATCAATCGCCCCATTATAAATCGAGTCCCCATCCAACGCTTCGCCTACTCCCAGGTGATCCCAGTGGCCTGCATAAATGATCACCTCATCTGGCCGCTTGGTTCCTTCAAGCTTTGCCATTACGTTATGAGAAGTTGATTTTTTAATTTTATTCTTAACATCAGCATTGGTTTTCAATCCTAAATCGATAGCCTTAAATCCTGGTTTTTTGGCCGCAGCAATGACATTGGTATCCACGCCAGCCAGTTTAAACATCTGCTTTGCAGCATCCGCAGTAATCCAACCTTCGAATTTTGCCAGCGATGCGCCATTATCATCAGACAATAAAGCCATTTGGGGACCACTCCAGCCAGAACGAACAACATTCCAACCATAGCTGGCTGCACCTGTATCGTGGATGATTAAAAGTCCGGTAGCACCTTGTCTTGCGGCTTCTTCAAATTTATAAGTCCACCGACCATAATAGGTCATTGTTTCCCCTTTAAACAGACTTTTATCATAGTATCCGGGATCATTGACCATCACTACTACAGTTTTTCCTTTTACATCCAGCCCTTCATAGTCGTTCCAATTGTATTCCGGAGCTACAATTCCAAATCCGGCAAATATCATTTCGCTATCCTTCACATGGATGTTTTCTTTAACTTGCCGGCTACCCATTACAAAGTCATCAAGATTTTTCAGGCTGACTTTTCCTCCTTTTCCTTCAAAAACTAATTCTTGATTTGGAGTCGAAGTGATTTCAACCAAAGGCACTTCTTGAAAAAAGCTATCCCCATTTCCGGGTTTCAAGCCAATCTCTAAAAACTGTTCCTTTATATAATTGATGGTTTTTGTTTCCCCCTCCGTAAAAGGCATTCTGCCCTGAAATTCGTCTGAAGACAAGGTCTTAACCGTATTAACAAAACCTTCTTCAGTAATACTATTCAGCGCTGAAGAATCAGTTGCATCCGCTTTGTTTTCCGAGGTATTGCAAGCAATAAGAGAAGTTGCGGTAATTAAAAGTATCGAGGTGAGTTTGTTCATTATTCTTAATTAGAAGGTAATTACATTTAAAGGGCTAAAAATAATATAAATAAGTTGAAAGCAACAGAAAACGAGAATGTTTTGTCATAAAAGGAAATTCCTTCGTATTTTTACGGTTTAACTATAATTTTTACGAAAAAGCTATTAGATTACGATTTACTGTAATTTTTTTCGGCTATACGATATCAATGCATATTAACGGTATATGAGTGAAGAAATAAATCAAAATAACGGATTGCCAGCGGATGATGGAAATGAAGAAGAATTAACAAGCAGCAGGGTAGTCCCACTTTCAGGTTTATATGAACGGTGGTTTTTGGATTATGCATCTTACGTTATCCTTGATCGTGCTGTTCCTTATATCAATGATGGTTTTAAGCCGGTTCAGCGAAGGATTTTACATTCTTTAAAAGAATTAGATGATGGAAGATTTAACAAAGCGGCCAATGTAATTGGAAATACAATGAAGTATCACCCACATGGGGATGCTTCAATCGGAGATGCGATGGTTCAAATTGGCCAGAAGGATCTGTTGATTGATACGCAGGGTAACTGGGGCGATCCCATTACGGGCGATTCAGCAGCAGCTCCGCGTTATATAGAAGCCCGCCTATCTAAGTTTGCCAATGAAGTTGTTTTCAATCCGGATACGACGGTTTGGCAGTTGAGCTATGATGGCAGAAACAGAGAGCCGGTAACCTTGCCAGTTAAATTTCCATTGCTTCTTGCTCAGGGTGCAGAAGGGATTGCAGTAGGTTTGGCTACTAAAATTATGCCTCATAATTTTATAGAACTGATTGATGCCTCCATTGAATCATTAAAAGGAATCCGCCCGAACTTAATGCCCGATTTTCCGACCGGTGGATTGGCGGATTGCTCCGCTTATAATGAAGGGATGCGTGGCGGAAGAATTAAGGTTCGTGCTAAAATAGAAGAACGTGACCGGAAGACGCTTGCAATAACCGAAATTCCTTATGGAACCACTACCGGAGGGATTATCGATAATGTTATTGCAGCCAATGATAAAGGCAAGATCAAGATTAAAAAGATTGAAGACAATACCGCCCAAAATGTAGAAATCATTGTGCATTTGGCTGCCGGTGTATCACCCGATGTCACGATCGATGCCTTATATGCATTCACAGACTGCGAAACGTCCATCTCGCCAAATACCTGTGTAATTAAGGATGATAAGCCGCGTTTCATGAGTGTGAACGATGTGCTTATTGAGAATACCGAAATTACAAAAGGCTTATTAAAGCAAGAACTGGAAATTCGGCTAAATGAATTAATGGAGAAGATATTCTTTAGTTCATTATTGAAGATCTTTATTCAGGAAGGGATGTATAAGCACCCTGATTACGAAAATGCCGGCGAATTTGAATCAGTTGTCAATGTCTTGAATCATCTGTTTGAGCCATTCTTCCCTCAGTTTTATAGAACGATTCTGCCAGATGATTATAAAAAGCTGATCGATAAGCCGATGAGCAGCATCACACGTTTTGATGTTAAGAAGGCTGATGAGCAAATGAAAGGGCATGAAAATGAGATCAAGCAAGTAAAGCACCATCTTCGGCATTTAACCGATTATGCCATCGCCTGGTTTGTGCGATTAAAGGAAAAATATGGTGCCGGAAGAGAACGTAAAACCGAACTAAGAACCTTTGAAAAGGTGACAGCTGCGGAAGTTGCACTAGCCAATATTAAATTTTATGTTAACCGCTTAGATGGATTTATAGGGACCGGATTAAAAAAAGATGAATACGTTGGTGATTGTTCAGATCTGGATGAAATTATTGTATTCAGAGAAGATGGTCAGTTTGTAGTCACCAAAATACAAGACAAGGTGTTTGTTGGCAAAGGTATCATTCACGTTGGTGTATTTCGGAAAGGTGATGAGCGGACTGTTTATAATATGGTTTACAGAGATGGGAAAACCGGCGTATCCTATGTAAAACGTTTCTCGATATTAGGCGTTACCCGCGATAAGGAATATGACTTAAGTGGAGGAGCAAAAGGATCCAAGGTTCTTTATTTTACTGCAAATCCAAATGGGGAAGCTGAAATTATAAATATTCAATTACGGCCGCATTCTAAATTAAGGAAGCTTCAATTCGATCTTGATTTTGCAGAAATTGCAATAAAAGGGAGGGGTTCAAAAGGAAATATCGTTACCAAATATCCCATAAAAAAAATAACATTGAAAGCCAAAGGTGTTTCAACCCTTTCTGGCCGTAAAATATGGTTTGATGAGAATTTACATCGTCTAAATGTTGATGAGCGGGGAAGCTACCTGGGAGAATTTGATGGTGATGATAAAATAGTTGTTCTCTTAAAGGACGGAAGCTATGAATTGAAACCTTTTGATCTAAGCACTCATTTTGATAACCAGATTGTCCGGATTGAAAAATATAATCCTGATAAAGTGTATACGCTGATCCATCGGGATGGTAAGTCGGGATTCTACTATGTAAAGCGCTTTCTGCTTGAAAATACAGCCATCGGAAAGCGAAGCACGTTAATAAATGAAGAGCCTGGATCTAAAATGATATTGACAACGAATGCTTCTGTGCCAATAGTCAAAATTGATATCACAAAAGGAAAGGCAAAAACTCCTGAAAGTTATGAAGAAAATCTGGCTGAGTTTATTGATGTCAAAGGAATGAAGGCTCAGGGAAACCGTTTAAGTTCTCATGACGTTGTAAAGGTTGAATTACTTTCTGATGAAAACGCTGAAGAAGAGGAATCCGGTTCAAACCCTCCGGCAACTTCCGATTCAGATGCCAATTCCCAGACAGCAGTTGCAGATGTTAAAGTTACTGATGTTAAAAATGGCTCAGAATTTAAAAACGGTTCAAAAGAACATACCGATAAAAATACTCAAACCAATCAAGAAGATAAGAACTTAGCTGCTGCCGTAGAAGCGGAAAAAAAGGAACGACCTAAAATAGACCTGGAAATCACCAATCCGGATGATATTGACATTGATGATAAAGGCCAGATGGGACTTTTCTAGGAACAGTTAACAATTCATTAAAACATTGGACTTATCCTGATAAGCCCAATGTTTTAATGAATTTATCAACTTTTGGCCGGATAACCGCTGCACAATAGGGCTGGTTCGGGTTCCTTGCAAAGTAATTTGTATGGTAATCTTCAGCTTCGTAGAATGTATCAGCCGGTGATACATTCGTTACAATCGCGTCGTCAAATATATGTTCATCTTTTAACTGCTGAATATATTTTTCTGCTTCAGCCTTTTGTTGATCGTTATGATAAAATATTTCAGAGCGGTATTGTGTACCAACATCATTTCCTTGACGGTTTAATGTTGTAGGATCATGAGTTTTAAAAAATATACCTAATAAATCAGTGTAGTTTAGGACATTCTCATCATAGTCGATTTGAATAACCTCTGCATGGCCGGTACTTCCGGTGCATACATCTTCATAGGTTGGATTCTCGGTATGTCCACCCATATATCCGGGTGTAATTTTGTTTATACCTTCAAGTTTTTGGAATATAGCTTCTGTACACCAAAAACAACCACCAGCTAATGTCGCTTTCATATAAATTCCTTTTTTTTAATTAATAAAAGTATCCTGTTTTATAAATGGAATACCCTATTTAAACGAAATTGTTCTATCAGAACGTATAATTAATTTATTGATATTGAATATAAACCGGAATCGGTTTTAACTTTAATAATTCCTCCGGTGTAAGTAAGCGATTGGGTGCCTGTTTTATATCGTTCTTATAAAATAGTTTGAATCCTGTAAATTCAACAGGTTCCTTATGAATAAAATGCCGATAGGTTCCCTTTTTAAGTTCCGGCGGCCCCCAACCATCCATGTGCATTATAAACTGTACTTCCGGACGAAGTTTGATATCCTTATAATTTTTAACCATTCCTTGTGTAAAACGATGCACGATCAATATTTTAGGAGGAAGGTTGTTTTCTTTTACCAGCTCTGCCAGGTAGTTGCTCGCATAGTTTATATCACTTGCATTATAAGAACCAATCCTTTTTCCTGGTTTTGAACCATCTTTCATGGAAAATTCAGGGTCTATTCCCAAATGAACGTTCGGCAATTTTAAGTATTTTTCCAAGTGAGGCAATTCATCCTGAATGGTACTGAGGGCAACCTGAATATCTAAAAATACAAGAGCATCTCTCATTTTTGCAATACTCAATACAGAATCGATTTGTTTGTCGGGCATACGTGCACGGTATTTTCCGTCTTTTCCTGCGCTTCCCTGTGCTACAACAGCAATATAGTGGAGTGCCGGAATAGCTTCTCTTGCTGTGTCCGCCTTATTCCATTTTGCGATCTCGGCATCTAAGTGTGCTAACATCTTTTCAGGAGGGTGTTCTCCCAATATTCCCATTCTTGGAGAATACAGATTTCCATAATAGGCAATAATTCTTTTATTGGGCAATATGGCACCTGCAAGCGGGATTGGCTGATTCTGAACCGGCCATTTTCCTGTCGTATCGCCATTTGTTAAAGCCAAAACCTGTGCACGATATTGACTTGAATCCATTGTCGTTATTTTAGGAGCAGATTCCATTTCTATTTTCTCACTCGCCTCAATACTTTTAAGCGAATCGTTACCATTAAAAGACTCATTGCTGTGATTGCTAGTTGCCTGTCCGGTGCTTTGTGTGCAAGCGCTCAAGAAGGTAACAGATAAGAATAAAACCAATACAGCTTTCAATGGAATTCCTGATTTTTTATACATACAGATGATCTGTTTTTTTGAATGAAAGATACAACAATTGTTTTCTATTTACGAACATCCGGAATATTAAAGAACTTTTCTAAACCTTCCAAAGGCGCTAATGGCCATTTTTTTGCCGGTGCTGGCTGGAAGATAGAGTTGTCCTGTTTCCAAGTTCGTAACCTGGGGAAAAGCTCCTTTTAAAAGAAGTTCAATATTGTCCGAGAAAAAGCCGGAAGTGTAGGTGTTTAAAATCAAAAAGTGTTCTTTTGGATCTAAGAGCTTAATTACATCGCTTATCATCTCTTCAATTTGATTCTCAAGTTTCCATTTTTCACCTTTCGGTCCATGACCATAAGCTGGTGGGTCAAGAATAATGCCATGATAGGTATTTCCTCTTTTGACTTCACGCTTTACAAATTTCAGGGCATCTTCTACAATCCACCTGATGTTGCTTAAGCCAGATAATTCCTGGTTTTTATTGGCCCAGGTGACAATCTGTTTTATCGAATCAACATGTGTGGTCTCTGCTCCGGAGGCCTGCGCCATTAATGACGCACCGCCCGTATATGCAAATAAATTCAAAACTTTCGGAGCAGGCGTTTTAAAGGATCTGATTGTAGAGGCGATATACTCCCAGTTTGCTGCCTGTTCGGGAAATACACCGATATGTTTAAATGCTGTCAGGGCTAACCGGAGTTTAATTCTGATGTCTTTGTTTTTAAAGTCGATAAACCATTCATCCGGAATATTTTGCGATTTCTTTATCCACTCACCTTTTGTGGAAGAATGGCTAACAAATTTGATGTCATGTAGCTTTAGCCATTCCGCATTGGGAAGAGCCTTTGGCCAGTGAGCAGCAGGTTCCGGCCGTATTAAAACCAGATCTCCAAATCTTTCAAGCTTTTCCGAGTCGCCGCAATCAATTAATTCATAGTCCTTCCATCCGGAAGGAATTGTAATAAGTTTGGAAAACTGATCCATGTATGTTAATTCTTAAACTTAGAAGCTTTTCTTTGCAACCTTCATAAAAGGACTTGCAAAAACAAATTCATTAAGTTCTTTTATATCTGTATGCGCGATTTCTTTGTTTGAGCCTTCCCAGTTTTTCTTTCCCTGATATAGAAATAAGATGTAATCACCGATTCCCATTACCGAGCTCATATCATGGGTAACAACAACAGTCGTCGTATTGAATTCTTCCGTTAAATCCTGAATTAATTCATCAATCAGGATGGATGTTTGGGGATCCAGACCAGAATTGGGTTCATCGCAAAACAGGTATTTCGGTGTCATGGCAATGGCACGGGCTATTCCCACCCGTTTTTTCATTCCACCGGAAAGCTCAGCAGGGTACAATTTGTTTTTCCCGGCTAAATTGACCCGTTCCAGACAGAAATTTGCACGATCTATTTTCTCACTTTGGCTCATATCGGTAAACATTTCCAGCGAGAAAATGATATTTTGTTCCACGGTCATTGAATCAAAAAGAGCCGAGTTCTGAAATAACATTCCGATTTCTTTTCGAATAGGAATGCGGTCTTCAAATGATAGTCTTGTAAAATCCTTGCCACCGTAAAGAACCCTTCCTGAATCTGGTTGATGAAGTCCAACCATACATTTCAAAAGTGTGCTCTTCCCGGATCCAGAACCACCAATGATCAAACTGATTTTTCCAGGTTCAAAATTTGCAGAAATACCTTTCAGAACTTCGTTGTCACCAAAAGATTTATAGATATCAATTACTTCAATCATGTATTTTTGAATTTTTTCAATCAGGCATCATCTATAGCATGATTGCCGTAATTATATAATCGCAAACAAGAATCGTGATACAACTCACCACTACGCTCTTTGTACTGGCAAGTCCTACTTCTAAAGAACCACCTCTGACATAAAAGCCTTGGTAAGCAGAGATGGAAGTGATAACAAAACCAAAAACAAAAGCCTTCACCAAGGCAACAGAAACTGTATAGCCGTTGAAATCACCTGTAATACCTGAAATATAATCCGATGGGGTTACCGCTCCTGATAGTGCACCTCCTACAAGGCCTCCCAAAATAGATAAAAAGATGGATACAATAACAAGCAAGGGTACCATTGTAATCCCCGCCAATACTTTTGGTAAAATAAGATAGCCCGGAGCATTGATTCCCATAATCTCCAAGGCGTCAATCTGTTCTGATACCCGCATGGAACCTATTTGCGAAGAAATAGACGAGCCAACCTTCCCTGCCAATACCAAAGCAGTTATTGTCGGACTTAGCTCCAGGATGCTTGAATCACGATTAATCTGGCCAATAATAGAAGATGGGATAAGATCAGAAACCAATTGGAAGGCAATCTGCATCGTCATTACTGCTCCAATAAATGTAGAGATAATGCTGACCAGGCTAAGAGACCCGACCCCAATATCGTTCATATTTAAAATAATTTCTTTCCAATATATTTTCCACTTTTCAGGTTTCTTGAAAACCGATCTGATAAGTAAGAGATATTTGCCGAATTCTGTAAAAAACATATAGTAATTAAGATAGGTCGTAAATATAATGTTTTTTGATCGAAATTGTTTTTTAACTGTGTTCAAGAGATCACTTCGCTAAGCTCATCGCGGTTGTGAATAATCGTAAATGCCAATCGATAAAGATTAATTTGAAAAGCGGAGTCTGTTGGATTTTTATTTTTGTAATTTAGTTTCTTATTTAATCAGAGATGAATATTAACAAGGACAAGATTGCATTGGTAACCGGGGCAACAAAGGGTATGGGAAGAGCTATTTCTATCGCTTTGGCCAGAGAAGGGTATAAAATCATTGCCTGCGCACGGAATCAGGACTCGCTAAAACAACTGCAAGCTGATATTCTTAATGAGGTTTCCAATAGTGAGACCTTTATTCAGCGTTGTGATTTTTCAGTTCCAAGCCAGGTAAAAGAACTGACAAGCTGGTTAGCGATAAATTCCCTTCATGTAGATGTCCTGGTGAATAATGTAGGATTGTTTATTCCCGGGTCCATTTTAAATGAAGCAGATGATGTTTTAGCCAAGCATATGCAGGTGAATTTATTTGCCCCGCATCATTTGTCAGTTTATCTGGGCCGTAAAATGCGTGAAAGAAAAAGCGGCCATATCTTTACAATCAGCTCCGTCGCCTCGCAAAATGCCATCGTGACTGCCGGTTCTTACTCTGTAACAAAATATGCTTTAGCTGGTCTAACAGCAGTATTGCGCGAGGAACTGAAAAAAGACAATGTGAAGGTTACGGAAATTATTCCAGGTTCAACATTGACGTCCTCATGGGAAGGAACGACGGTTTCAAAAGATGAATTTGTTTTACCTGAAGACATTGCTCAGGCTTTGCTATCCATTTTAAACATGAGCCCGGGAGCCAATGTTGATGAAATTGTCATCAAACCTATTCGAGGTCAGATTTGAAACATTTTATAAATAAATTATAAAACCATGAATGTCAGAAGAATCAGTTGGGGATTAATTGTACTATTTGTAGGACTGGTATTGTTGTTTTCCAATTTAGGATACATCAGTTTTAATTGGTTTGCCGTCTTTTCTTTATGGCCGGTTCTGTTAATCTTATTGGGATTGAGTTTTATGCTTCCCGAGCGGTCGGAGAGCAAATATATCATGGTTTTTGCAACTGTCGGCGTTTTAGTCCTTTTTGCATATCAGGGCTTGAAAACCCCGACAAATAATGGATGGTGGGGATTTAACTTCAATGAACAAACCAAACTCAATGAAAATGAACGAGGTTCAGATCCAGAAATTTCAAGAAGCAATACCAGCTTTTCCCGCGATCTAGATCCAAACATTCGGTATGCTACTTTAAATATGGATGGTGGTGCCATCGCTTATCGTATCGGAAAAAGCACGGGTAAGTTGTTCCAGGCAAAAACAAGCAGCAACGTAAGTAATTTTTCACTTTCAGATAAAACCAACGGTGATAATATTACGCTTGATTTTAAAATGAGAGACCAGAAAAATACAGGGCTTAAGAGAAAGGATATTCATAATAATGCAGAAATAAACTTAAGCGCAGTGCCCGTTTGGAATATCAATCTTGAAATAGGAGCCGGTAAAGCTGATTTTGATTTAAGCGATTATAAAATAAGAAAACTGGACGTAGATGGCGGTGTTTCGAGTATTCAGGTGAAAATGGGAATGCCTTTTGAAAATGAAACGCAAATCGACTTTGATGGCGGCCTGGCAAGTTTTGAACTAAGCATACCCAAAGAAGCTGCTTGCCGGATTGTTTCTGACTCAGCTTTATCATCTCAGAAATTTACCGGGTTCATAAAGCAGGAAGATGGTTCGTTCGTTACCGATAATTATAACAGTGCAGAGAAAAAGTTTGCTGTAAGCATTGATAGCGGATTATCAAGTTTCACTGTTAATCGTTATTAATTGAAAAACCATCCACAATATTATGTAGTGCGGGGAGGAAGGCCTGCCGGCCCTTACTCTTTGCAGGAACTTAAACTTCTAAATCTAAAATCAAGTGACTTTGTCAAAGAAGTAGGAGCAGAAGATTTTAAGGAGATTCGTGAGCTGCCCGAATTAAGCCAATTGCTTTCCATCAAATACCAGGCGGCCTTGCCTCAGTATTTTGCCAGTATGGATACACGGCTATTGGCATGGCTAATTGATTTTTTTCTGGCCTTCGCCGTTTATTGCTTTCTTATTTTGCTGCCGATATTAGCGTTTACAACCAATCCGGAGCGTATTCAATATGTGCTTGCCGGTTTGCTGGCAATCTTCCCGATCCAGTTTATTTCAACCGTATTCCTTGAATGCTCAAAATATCAAGGCTCCATTGGTAAGTTCATTCTTCGGATCAAGGTATGCGATATGCAGGGTCTGCCCATTCATTTCAGTAAATCCCTGTTCAGAAATATCTGTAAACTGGTTGGATTCCTAAGTCTGGGTATTGGATTTTTTGCAGGCTTCTTCAATCGCAAACAGCAATGCTGGCATGATAAGCTTGCCAATACATTGGTTGTTAAGGATCGTTTGATATAAGGCCTAAGCTTCGTCTTTTGTATTTCTAACCAGACCTATTCCCGAAAAGAAAAAGATGATGCCTATTATGCCAACAACAATCAGTTCTCTGTATGCGGTGCTATGCTGAACAAATTGTGCTCCTACATAGATGAGACCAATAATCCCTAAAATTGTAAGGATCGTTCCGAAAGTTCTTTTTACGTTCATAATAATAGCTGAGTTTTTTTGCATAGAGAATTGCAATTACTATGCCTAAACATTTAAGCGGTCTCTGAACAGGTTCTGCATAAAATATCTTTTATGTAGAAAGGGGCTTTGATAAGCTATAAATTTAGATTAGTTTTAAAATAGTAAACTGAAAATGCCAATTATGATTCGAATGTTGTGTTTAATGGTATTTGCCATGAATGTACTTTTTGTCAAAGCGCAGCAGCTATCTGTACAATTTTCGCAATTGAGTGTACAAAAAGGACTTTCCAATAATCACATTAACGCTATTCTCAAAGATAATAAGGGGTATTTATGGTTCGCTACTCCCTCCGGCCTAAACCGCTTTGATGGTAAGGATATAACAGTATTCAGGCATGATAGTAAAGATAGTACAAGCCTGAGTGACAATACTGTTAACGATCTGTTTATGGGACCTGGAGACCGGATCTGGATAAAGACAAATTCCGGATTTAATATTTATGATCCCAAAACAGAAACCTTTAACCGCAATCCGGATCGTTTGTTGAAAAGCGATCTGCCCCTTGCTGAACTTGTAGATATTAAAAGCGATGATGCCGGACATTTTTGGTTCCTTTTTGAAACACAAGGACTTTACCGGTACGATGTGTTACAAAAGAAAATCGAGAAATATGCAAGTCATCATAGCGGACAACGGATAACCGGTATGACAAAGGGGATGGATAAAAGTATTTGGGTAGTATACGAAGACGGATTTCTTGAACAGTTTCATATCGAAAGTTTTAAGCAGCTCTTTTTTGCCCCTCTTGAAAAAAAACAACGGGCCGCATTAGCAGATTATAAAATATTTTATGATAAAGACGGTGGCATCTGGATATACGCTAAAAATAGCCCGTTGGGAGCCTATTATTTTGCGTCGGGAAAGAAGAACGCACTTCATTTACATACTGCTTCAGCTATGGCCGCTTTGAATACCAATTTGGTAATCAATATTACACAAGATGAAAAAGGACGTATCTGGCTGGCAACAGATCATGGCGGCATCAATCTTTTAGACAAGAATGATTTTTCTGTGAAATATTTGGTTAATAAGGAATTTGATGACCGAAGTTTGGCACAAAACAGCATAACATCTTTATATAAAGACCGGGATGGTATGATCTGGGTAGGAACCTTTAAAAAAGGAGTTAGTTATTTTCATGATAATTTAATTAAATTCCCTGTTTACAAACATCAACCAGGGAATGTTTCCAGTCTTTCCTATGATGATGTAAACCGTTTTGTTGAAGATAGTGACGGGAATATCTGGATAGGAACCAACGGCGGCGGGCTTATTTACTTTGATAGAAAAAACAATGACTTTAAACAATATAAAAACAATTCGGCTGACCCAAACAGCTTAAGCAATAATGTGATTGTCAGTTTATGCCTTGATAAAAAGGGGGATTTATGGATTGGCACCTATCACGGTGGATTAAATAAGTTTGATGGAAAAAAATTCACGCATTTTACGTATAATCCGAATGATGTGCTAAGCGTCAGTGATAACAGTATCTGGGAGTTGTTGGAAGATTCACAAGGCCGATTATGGGTGGGTACACTTTCCGGTGGGTTAAATATAATGGATCGTGAAAGTGGCAAGTTTAAGCGATTGGATTATTCAGGAGAGAACAGTACGCTGTCCCCTTATATTTCTGCTATTATGGAAGACCGGGCAGGCAATGTTTGGGTGGGTACTGCTAATGGGGTCAATGTACTTGAGAAGCATACCGGCCGTTTTAAACATTTCGGACATCAGCCCAGCGTGAAAAATAGTCTTAGCAATGATTACATTACGGACATCCATCAAGACAGCAAAGGGAATATCTGGATTGCTACACGCGATGGATTAAACCGCTATCTTGTTGAGGAGGATGCATTCCATGTTTATCAGAAAAGCGATGGCTTGCCGGATAATATTGTATTGACTATCCTTGAAGATCAGGAGCAGACTATCTGGTTCAGTACCACGATGGGTGTTTCTTCATTGCGATATTCTGATAAAAAACCTCTTGAGCTGCTTATTAAAAATTTCGATAGCAGTGACGGTTTGCAGTTTGGAGCATTTAATGAAAATGCGGCTCTTTTAACCCGTCGGGGCGAGCTCGTGTTTGGAGGCCCGGCCGGATTTAATATGATAGACCCTTCCACAATTAAGGAATTTGAGAATAAGCCCCTACCCATAATTACTGATTTTCAACTGTTTAATAAAAGTGTGAAAATTGGAGAGAAGGTCGACGGACGAATAATTCTTGATCAGTCACCTGCTGAAACAAAGCGTATTACGCTTTCGCATAATCAGAATATGTTTAGCATTGCCTTTACATCGCTTGATTTTTTAAATAAGGAGCATACCGGCTTTTTGTATAAGCTTGAAGGATTTGACGATAATTGGTTGCAGGCGGATCCAAACATAAACAAAGCTACTTTTACCAACCTGGATCCGGGAACCTATCAGTTTAAAGTAAAAGTATCAGCCAATAATGAAGTCTGGAGTGATGAATTTACTCTGCTCCAAATTGTTGTAGAGCCTCCGTTTTGGCTGACGCCCTTAGCTTACCTGATTTATTTCATCGCCTTCACAAGCATTTTAGTCCTGATCAGACATATTGAAAAGCAACGTGAAAACAGCCGGTTTTTATTGAGGCAGGAGCGCGAGGAAGCCAGGCGTATCCGGGAACTTGATAGAATGAAAACACGTTTTTTTACAAATGTAAGTCACGAGTTTCGGACACCCTTAAGTTTAATTCTTGCCCCTTTAGATAAACTTGTGGCTTCTGCGGCCAATGAACAAGAGCGCAATCACCTGAGTCTCATACAAAGAAATGCGAAGCGGCTGCTAAATCTGGTTAATCAATTGCTCGATTTTAGAAAGATCGATATGCAGGCATTAAAGCAAAACCCTTTACCCGGCGATATTATTGAATGCATACACCAACATGCTATTTCTTTTTCCGACATGGCCGAAAAAAAGAAAATTGATTATTCCTTTAAATGTAACGTTACAAAATTTTACACAGCATTTGACCATGATAAGCTGGAACGGATTCTGTTCAATCTTCTTTCCAATGCTTTTAAATTTACGGCTGACGGTGGCTTTATAGCAGTAGATCTCCATCTGAATATGAATTTTGAAACCGAGGAAGCGCATTTGTTAATCCATGTTCAGGATAGTGGGATAGGCATACCTGAAGATAAGAAGGATAAAATATTCAATCGGTATTTTCAGCATGATATGCCTTCTGAGTTGCTTAACCAGGGAAGTGGCATTGGCCTGGCCATCACCAAAGAGTATGTTAAGTTAGCCGGAGGCGAAATTTCTTTGGAAAGCGAAGCGAATAAAGGAAGTTGTTTTAAGGTAAGCTTACCTTTGCATATCATGGGTTCAGCTGTGGAAGAAACGCAGACGGAAACCATCATTCCAAAACAAATAGTAGTCAGCGCATTGCCTGAGCAGTTGGCAGATGTATTAGATAACTCGTTGGTTAAAAAGCAACGCATCTTACTGGTAGAAGATAATGAAGATTTCAGGTTTTATTTAAAAGATAATTTACGCGAACTGTATGTCATTGAAGAAGCAGCTGATGCAGAAGCAGGTTGGCAAAGAGCCCTGGCATCACATCCTGATCTGATTGTTTCAGATGTCAATATGCCCAAAGGCAGTGGAATTGATTTATGCAGAAAACTTAAAACGGATCAGAGAACCACGCATATTCCTGTTATTCTGTTAACGGCTGTTGCTGGTGAAAGTTCACAATTGCAAGGCCTGGAAACCGGTGCTGCCGATTACATCATCAAGCCTTTTAATTTCGAACTTTTGCTTTCCAAGATCAAAAGCATACTTAAGCAAAGAAGTTCCCTTGAAAAGACCTATAAAAAACAATGGGAAGTTAATCCATCGCGTATCGAGGTGGAATCTGCAGACGAGAAATTTCTAGCCATGGCCATCGGAATAGCTGAAAAGCATTTTAGTGATTCTGATTTCACCATCGAATTTTTAGCAAATGAAATGTGTATGAGCCGGGTGAGCTTATATAAGCGTATTTTAATGTTAACCGGACATACCCCAACGCAATTTGTGCGGAATATGCGGCTTAAGCGGGCAGCTCAGCTGCTGGAGGAATCCCAACTTACTGTTGCGGAAGTTGCTTATGAAGTCGGCTTTAATAATCCAAAGCAATTTAGTAAGTATTTTAAAACTGTTTATAATATAGTGCCTTCTGTTTACAGAAATACCCATAATTAATAAAGAGCTCTTAACAAAACGACCCCCAATCGTTTACATTTCCATACCCTCTTAAAAGGGAAATCCCGCTACTTTTGATAATTCAGTTATAGTCACTGTTTAATTTTTAAACCGAATAATCAATTTTTTATGCCAAAGCACCTGATGGGATTTTTTTCCCTCTTTCTTTTGTTTGCTATGCCGGCCATGGCTCAGCAAGCTACTTATCAAAAAACGGATAGGGGAGTTGAGTTGACTTTTCCAGCCTCACTATCTTCAATAGAGCAAAAGGTCAGGCTAGATGTATTCACAGATAAAATAATCCATGTTGTTGCCCATCCGGGAAAAGACCAGCCTGCAAAAAGCGAAAGTCTGATCATTGTAGATTCTTTGCATGCGCAGTCCGGAAAGTGGGATCTTGTTGAACAAGGCAGCGATTTACTTCTTAAAACGAATGCACTAACGGCAACCGTTTCTTTGGAGACCGGAGCTGTTTCTTTTAGGGATCACCAGGGTAATTCGCTGTTGAGTGAGCAAAGGCGATCATTGCAGACATTTACTGCCGATGCCTATGATGGCGATGCTTTTTACCAGATTAAGCAAGGCTTTAATATAAAGGAAGATGAAGGTTTATATGGCTTAGGACAGCATCAGGATGCTGTGATGAATTACAAAGGACGCCAGGTTACCTTATTGCAATACAATACCGAAGTTGCCGTACCTTTTTTATTGTCTACAAATAACTACGGGATCTTATGGCACAATTACTCGATAACAAAAGCGGGAGATATACGCCCGCTATTGCCTTTATCGGCTTTTAAATTATACTCGGCCGATGGCCAGCAGGGATGGCTTACTGCAGCATATTACAAGAAAGACAACCTTGCAACTCCGGTTATTTCACGACCGGAATCCGAAATTTCCTATTCGTATCTGACGGATATGCATAAATTCCCTGAAGACTTTGATTTAACAGACGCTTTGGTACGCTATGAAGGAGCAATTGAATCTCCTTATAATGGCTTACATCGTTTGCATGTAAAATATGCAGGTTATCTTAAGATCTGGGTAGATGGTGAGCTGCTCGCAGACCGCTGGCGCGAATCGTGGAACGCGGGAACATTTGAACTAGATCTCGAACTTGAAAAAGGAAAAAAATATCAACTAAAAATGGAATGGCTTCCTGACGGAGGACAGTCATATCTTGTTGTTCAAACACAAAGCCCGATTCCGGAGGCCAGCAAAAATATTTTTGCATTCGATTCAGAGGCCGGCGATGCGGTAGATTATTATTTTATTGCCGGTGAGAATATGGATGACGTTATTGGCGGGTACCGCTACCTTACAGGCCGCGCAACAATAATGCCACAATGGTCTTTTGGTTATTGGCAGAGCCGTGAGCGGTATAAAACCCAGAAAGAATTATTGGATGTGGCAGCGGAGTTCCGGAAACGCCGTATTCCAATTGATAATATGGTTCAGGATTGGTCATATTGGGCTGAGAATGATTGGGGAAGCCATGATTTTGACAAAAGTCGTTTCCCGGATGCTAAACAGATGATCAGTAAGCTGCATGCAGAGCATTTCAGGCTGATGATTTCCGTGTGGCCAAAGGTGAATGAAGAATCAAGCGTTTATCCTTATTTCAAAGATAAAGGCTGGTTGTATATGCGCAACATTGCTGACGCAAGAAAAGACTGGATTGGTAAAGGTTATACCTCAACATTTTACGATCCTTTCAATGCGGATGCACGCAAAGGGTTTTGGGACTTAATGAATGAGAAATTGTATAGTATCGGAGTAGATGCCTGGTGGATGGATGCCAGTGAACCGGATATGCATTCAAATATCAATATGGAAGAGCGGAAATCCCTTATGCAGCCATCAATCGGTTCATCTGTACGCTATTACAATGCTTTCCCATTAGAAAATGCAAAAGGTATTTATGAGGGACAGCGGCAAAGCGACCCCAATAATCGTGTATTTATTCTTACCCGTTCTTCTTTTGCCGGTCAGCAACGGTATGCTGCGGCTACCTGGAGTGGCGATATCGCTTCCCGCTGGCACGATATGAAAGATCAAATATCGGCGGGAGTGAATTTTTCCATGTCAGGTACCCCTTACTGGACAATGGATGCCGGTGGCTTTTTGGTTGAAAAGCGCTTTCATAATCCAAATGCAAGCGATTTAGAAGAATGGCGCGAAATGAATGCCCGTTGGTTCCAATATGGCGCCTTTTTGCCGATGTTCAGGGCGCACGGGCAGTTCCCATTCCGTGAACCGTTTAATATTGCCCCGGAAGGCCATCCGGCTTATAACAGCATGCTCTATTATATAAAATTGCGCTATCGCATGTTGCCTTATAATTATTCGTTAGCCGGATTAACTTATTTAAATAACTACAGCATGATACGCGGGCTGGCCATGGACTTTCCGCAAGATAAAAATGTGTACAACATTAACGATCAATATATGTTCGGTCCGGCGCTGTTAATTAACCCGGTTACTGAAAAGGGAAAAACATCGCGTTCTGTATACCTTCCGGCCGGTCATGATTGGTATGACTTTTATAACGGAAATCAGCATAAAGGAGGGCAAAACATTGAGGCGGATGCACCTTTTGAACGCATGCCCCTGTTTGTAAAATCGGGTTCAATCCTTCCTTTAGGCCCTGAATTGCAATATACCAATGAGAAGAAAGCTTCTGAAATCACGCTGTACATATATGCCGGTGCGGACGGGGAATTTACATTATATGAAGATGAGGGAACTACCTATGATTATGAGAAAGGTGATTTTACTACAATTACCTTGTCATATAAAGAGAGCGACAAAACCCTGACGATAGGCAACCGTACAGGTTCGTTTAAAGGCATGCTTAACAGCCGGGTATTCAACATTGTTTATGTAAGCTCAAACGATCCGAAAGGTTTTGATAGCAATCAATCCGATAGTAAGAAAGTAAACTACAAAGGAAAAGAAGTACGAATAAAACTAATTTAATAACCATCCTAAATATGATGACACCATGATTAAGAAAAACCAAAAAATAGTGCGGCATTGCCAGGCTTTTGAAGCTTATCTCAGACACCCCTATAAAGCCTTACGAACGCAGGCCGAATCCGTTACATTAGCTATTTGTTAATATTGTATTAACAAAAGGTAAAAGAATGTTACAAGATGATCGATCCGATCGTTAATTTTGGTAGTACTAACTAAATATAAACTTTCATTATGCAAAAGACTTTACTAACAGTATTCCTGTTAACTTTCCTCTGTGTCTATAGTATTGAATTATGGGCACAAGGGAGAATAATAAGGGGAACAGTCAAAGATGAACAGGGAGAAGCTCTTCTCGGGGCGGGGGTGACAGTGCAGGGGACACAAATTTCTACCAGTACGAATGAAGCGGGTGCTTTTTCAATTGAAATGCCTTCAGGCAGGAATGTGCTGATCATTTCCTATATCGGGATGGAACGACAGGAGTTCACGCTGGAAAACAATAGTACAGAGGCGCTTATTACATTGCAACCAGCGTCTTCTTCATTAAGCGAAGTCGTAGTTGTAGGCTATGGAACAGCCAAGCGGGCTAACCTTACTACTGCTCAGACAACAATTTCGTCGGATGACATAAACAAGACGGTTAACACAACCATCGAACAGGCCATTCAGGGAAGATCTGCCGGGGTGTATATTACTCAAAATTCAGGACAACCCGGAGGAGGGATGTCAGTAAATATACGGGGTGTAAATTCCATCAACGGATCGAATGAACCTCTATATGTGGTTGATGGAGTTCAGATACAGCCTGGCGAAGTTGGTTTGGGAGCCCAAAGTTCCTCCAATCTGCTGGCCGGTTTAAATCCTGCTGACATAGAAGATATCCAGGTGCTGCAGGGCCCATCCGCTACGTCTATCTATGGCTCACGTGCAACAAATGGTGTTCTTCTGATTACAACGAAAAGAGGAAAAGCAGGCGATGTTAAAATAGCATATGGTTATCAGCACAGTGTGCAAACAACGCCAAAACCTTTAGAGGTCATGAATCTGAGGCAATATGCACAAATGGTAAACGAGATGCATGCCATTCTGGGCGGAGAAACGCAACAGGAATTTTTAGATCCATCTCTTTTGGGAGAGGGAACCAACTGGCAGAAAGAATTATTTAACAATGCTCCGATGAATAAGCATCAACTGAGTATGAGCGGGGGAAGTGATAATACTACCTATTATTTATCGGGAGATTACCTGGATCAAAAAGGGGTTGCGGAAGGTTCCGGGTTTAAACGCTATTCGTTTCGCTTAAATTTAGACAATAAACCAAGGGAATGGATCACATTAGGTGCCAATTTAAGCTATAATCAAACGAATGAGAACCTTACATCAAGTCAGGAAAATATAATTTCGAATGCATTGCGGCTAACCCCTCAAATACCTGTGAAGAATCTGGACGGTTCATGGGGTGGCGGTGATGAGTACAATGGTGCAAACCAGTATGCGCCGGTCAACCCGATTGCCGTTGCAAGTTTAACTACCAATACCTATGCAAGAAAGCAGTTTCTGGGTGGTTTAAACCTTGGTATTAAAATTTTGAAAGATCTGAATTTCAGAACATCCTTTAATACAGATCTTGGTTACTCAAACTCAGAATATTACATACCTACTTACAAAATTGGCTGGGCCGAGAATGTATCGGCAGCTTTTACCAATGGTTCTACCCAGAATACCTATTGGAACTGGAATCAACAGCTTGAGTATAATAAAAAAATCGAAAAGCATACGATAAATGTAATGGCGATCCATGAAGCGCAAGAGTCTACCTGGAGAAACCTTTCCGGCAGAAGAACCGGTTTCTTAACCAACGACATTTTTGACCTTGCTGCCGGTGACGAGCTAACGGCAAGTAATGCGGGTGGTTCGAATACCTGGAGCATGGAATCTTACTTGGGAAGGCTTAATTACAATTATGATGACCGGTATATTTTCACGGGTACCATCCGTGGAGATGGTTCTGCAAATTTTGGAGCAGATAATAAATGGGGTGTTTTTCCGTCGGCATCAGTCGCATGGCGTGTGTCGCAGGAAGATTTTTTCAATATTCCTGCCATGAGTGAGTTGAAAGTCAGGTTTGAGACAGGGATTACAGGAAATCAAGGCGGTGGAGGCTATATCTACTCACCAATGGCTGCCGGACCTACGCCGACAGGTACCGGTTTTTTACCAAGCCGGTACAGCAATCCCGGACTGAAATGGGAAGAGACGAAAACGAACAACATTGGGATCAACCTGGGCTTTTTGAAAGACAGGATTCAGTTGGAAGCCGATTATTATGTAAAAAATACGGACAATCTTCTGTTGGAAAATCCCTTACCCTGGTATATGGGTTCCAACGGACAAGGAGCAGTGACTGCTCCGATGGTGAATATCGGATCATTAGAGAACAGGGGATGGGGTATTACCTTAAATACAACCAATATTACAAATCGGGATTTTACATGGACATCAAATCTTAACTTGTCGCATTTCAAAACAAAAATCAAGAAATTTAATACGGAGACCGCGTTTATAGACCGGGTATCCTGGTGGATGGATAATTGGACACAGCGGTCATCTGTTGGCGAGGCGCCATGGTTATTCAGGGGTTATATTGAAGAAGGGCTGTTCCAGTCGATTGACGAAATCAATAACAGCGCCGTACCTGTGGATAATAATGGTAACAGGCTTCCTACTGATGAGACTAACGGCGTATGGGTGGGGGATGTGAAGTTTAAAGATCTCAGTGGCCCGGATGGCATACCGGATGGAAAAATTGATGAGTACGATCAAACGAATATCGGAAACCCCTGGCCTACCCTGTTTGGCGGTTTTACGAACAGCTTCTCATATAAAGGCTTTGACCTGAGCATACTGATTACCGGTACCTTTGGAAATGATGTTTATAATTACATGGCCCGTGTTAATACCGATCCGAATAATATCAACGTCAGCCAGAATTTGTTGGCTCAATCAATGGATTATGCCCGGCCGTATACAAATGAGAGCGGGGTCTTGGCACTGGAAAATCCGGCTACGGATGTGCCAAGGATCTCTTATGGGCCAAATGGCAATGCTGAGCGCTTTACGGATAAATGGGTTGAAAGCGGATCCTTTGTCAGGTTAAAGAATGTTACCCTATCCTATCATTTACCAAAATCGTTATTAACCGGACAAAAAGTGATCAGAAATGCACGCGTTTCAATCAGTGCGCAAAATATTGCAACGATTACAGGATATAAAGGTTTTGATCCGGAGGTAGGCGCCTATGTAGGCAGGGACGCAAGTGATATCAACCAGGCGATTGGTCTTGATTTTGGCCGCTATCCGTTAACCCCGATATATTCATTTAGTATTGGATTAGATTTTTAATAATAGAAAGATGAGCTATTCAAAAAACATATATTATTGGAGTCTCGTTTTGATTTCAATTATCCTCCTGTCGGCTTGTAAAAAGGATTTTTTGACAAGGACACCAACAGACAGCATTGTAGATGCCAGCTTTTATCAGACCGATGATCAGGTATTGGCATCCACTGCTTTATTATATAGTAGGGTATGGTTTGATTATAATGATAAAGCATCGTATAATTTAGGCGATTTCCGCGCAGGGACGGCCTACTCGGCTTATAATTCACGCGGGAACGTGCTGTTTAATACAACAGGCGATAACGAAGATAACGCCGCTGCCTGGCGTGCCTTTTTTATCGTTGTAGGGCAGTCTAATCTTGCCATTCAGAACATTAATACTTATGCTGGTGCTGCTGTTTCGACGGCTGTAAAAGACCATGCCATTGCCGAAGCCCGTTTTATGAGAGCATTGGCCTATCGTTTTTTAGTGATGAACTGGGGAGAAGTGCCCATTATTGAAAATAACCTGGCATTGCTTTCAGATACAACGGTCCGAAAAAATACAGTACCCAGTATATGGCAGTTTATTACTTCTGAAATGCGGGCGGCGGCAGCTGTATTGCCCGAAACCCCGCTTCGTCCCGGAAGAGTCACCAAGTGGTCAGCCGAAGGGATGCTGGCGCGTTTTTATTTAACAAGGGCAGGCGTAGAAGCAAATGGTTCCGGAGCCCGGAATCAGGTCTTTTTAGACAGTGCCCGGTATTATTCCGAAAGGGTAATCAAACAAAGCGGAAGTTCTTTATTGAAAGACTACGCTGATCTGTTTCGGTTTCCATATGATAATAATAGCGAATCGCTGTTTTCCTTACAATGGGTATATTCACCCGGAGCCTGGGGAACGCAAAATACAACACCTGCTTATTTAGCTTATAGTGGTGATATTGGCAATGGAGACGGTTGGGGAGGCGATTATAGTGCTACCTGGTGGATGCTCAAGCAGTATGACGGCTTTAATGCGGTAGGCGGTAGCGATACACAGATGAAAGGCCGAACGCTTGATCAGCGGCTGAAAGCAACCTTTATGATGCCGGGAGCCTCTTATCCTGAAATTACGCAGACGATAGCAGGCGGAGAACAAAAATTAATATTTCCATTTACAGGTTCGGATAATAATTTCGTCAGTATTAAAAAGTACGTCACCGGAAAGGCCAAAGATGTGGGCGGCCAGGCGGCTTCACAAAATTATGGAAACGATACGTATATGTTGCGTTTGGCTGAAATGTATCTTACCTATGCAGAGGCCGTGCTTGGAAACAATACCGCCACCACAGATGCGACCGCACTTGAATACTTTAACGCTGTGCATATGCGGGCCGGACTGCCGGCTTACAAAGATGCGCTCACCAGGGATGTAATCCTGAAGGAGCGGATCATTGAATTTGCAATGGAAGGCATGGCCTGGTATGATTTAATCAGCCTTCATTATTACGATGCGCAAAAAGCGTATTCGATATTAAATGAGCAGGATCGGGGATTGTTTTTTGTTGAACCGGATGTATTCCCGAATCCGACACAGTGGACAATTACGAAAACGGAATGGGCGACGACCGAAAGAACCATCAATGCAAACAGTGGCAACTTTTTGCTTCCCATACCGTCTGCAGAATTGAGCCAGGCGCCCAATTTAAGAAAGCCGGCAGAGGATTATTATAATAAGTAGAAATGTTGTTTATTAAACGAATAATCATATGAAAAATATAGTTCAATCAATACTATTGCTTGTTATGGCATTCGGTATCGCAGGTGTTTATACATCCTGTTCGAAAGACAAGTCGATGAATACAGGCGAGCCGAAAATCAGTTATATACGCATAACCGATCCCTTATCGCCCGATTCCCTGTTGGTGGGAGCCGGGCAGGGAAACCTGATTGCCATTGTAGGTCAGAACCTGCAGAATGCGCAGGAAATTTGGTTTAATGATCAGAAAGCGAGGTTAACACCTACTTATATTACCAATACCACGATTTTAGTGAATGTTCCTGCGGAAATTCCTATTGAAATTACAAATACGCTCAAAATAATATTTTCAGGCGGCAATATCCTGGAGCATGATTTTGAATTGGAAGTTAGTAAGCCCAGCATTAGCGGTATGAATTCCGAATATGTGTTAACCGGTGAAATCGCTACCATAAAAGGTAATTTCTTTTATGAGCCACTTACCGTAACCTTTGCGGGCGGGGTAGTTGCTGAACTGGAAACTGTAGAGGATAAGATAATCACGTTCCGCGTTCCGGAAGGGGCTGAACCCGGACAAATTACCATTAAAACCAATTTTGGCGAAACGAAATCTGATTTTTGGTTTAGGGATAACCGGAATATATTCTTAAGCAGTGATCCGTTTACAGGCTGGTGGAATGAAGCTTTTGTCGTGACAAACCCCGGTCCGGATGACCCGGTAGCTATTAATGGAAATTATATACGGGTGAAGCGTACGATTGATGACTGGGCCTGGCTGGAAGTAGCGGGAGGACCGCCGGATGCCATGGGGGATATTAGTAAAAACATACCTGATGAGGCCATTCTCAGACCTGAAAATTACTATCTGAAATTCGAGGTTAATACGATGAAGCCTTACAACGCCAATGTGATTAAAATTAACGTGGGCCTGAGCAATGATTTCAATAACGACGCTTATTTGTGGACACCTCCGATTGATACCAAAGGCGTTTGGCAAACCATTACGATTCCGTTTGAAGAAATCGCAAAAAGCTATGGAACCCCGCTAACAGTGAGTGACCAGGGCTATTATACCCGGATACTTTTCCACGGTGGCGGCGAACTGGATTGTGATATGTCTTTCGATAATTTCAGGGTGGTACCAAAGACTATTAAGAAATAAGTGTATAATAATTGCCATTATAAACAAAATTATAATCTGATGAAAATACGAATAAATACACGACTGCTTTCCCTGGTATTCCTTGCCATGTTAATTGGTATGGCGATATCATGTAAAAAGGATGATGGGCTTAAATCCGGTAAAGTTGAATTGTTGAGCTTTGGCCCGGCAGGTGTAAAACACGGTGAAGAAATACGGTTTATCGGTAAGAATCTGGACAAAGTAACAGAAATAGAATTGGCTGGAGCCAGTGTTCCGAGTACTGCTTTTATTCAACAGAGCCCAGAGCTTATTGTCATTGTTGTTCCTCTGGAAGCAGAGAAAGGCTTTGTTACTTTGAAGACACCTGAGGGTGATGTTGTATCGAAAACTCAGATAGACTTTAACGTACCGTTTAGCATTACCTCGGTTCCCGATGCAGCGCGTCCGGGAGAGAATATCACCATTACAGGTAATTATATGAACTGGATAACCGGTGTCCAGTTTTCGGACGATATCCTTGTGACCGAATTTGTAAGTCAGTCATTAAGCGAACTTGTGGTTACGGTACCGATGACAGCACAGACAGGTCCGTTGGTTTTTCTAGGCGGGGGAACCGAGCCGGTTACCATCGAGACTGAAAAAGAGCTGATGGTGTCCCTTCCATCCATTTCAGGAATGTCCCCTAATCCGGTAAACCGCGGTGATAATCTGGTTATTACCGGTACCGATCTCGATCTTGCAGAAGCAGTAATCTTCAAAGGCGAAGATGGAATGGTAACCGAATTTGTAAGTCAGTCGCCTACTCAGCTGGTAGTAAAAGTTCCTGAGAAAGCAAACAAAGGCAAGATATCCCTGGTAGCATTTTCAGGCATAAGCGTTCAATCGGAAGCGTCCTTGTCATTTGTAGGAGACCTTCCCGATTTAGATCCATTGAAATATGCGATCTATGTTGACGCACTGGAAAATAATTGGCAAGATTGGGGATGGGGAAAAGCAGCGGATTTTTCCAATACCGAAAATGTGCGGGATGGCGATGCTTCCATAAAAGTAAGCTATGAGGGCGGATGGGGCGCTTTGAAATTTGCAAACACCAGTGTTTCAACATCCTCTTATTCAGAAATAACATTCTCCATTTTTGGAACGCTGGGTACAGGTGAAAAGGTGTTAAATGTTTCCATAAATGAAGGAGATGCTTATTCAATAACCATAGAAGAAGGGAAATGGGTAGAATATAAACTTACAAAAGCTGATTTCGGAAACCCGGAAACGATCGATAATCTTATGTTTCAGGATACAGGATGGGCTGGTACGATTTATATAGACCATGTAGGCTTAAGATAAGCGAAACCATAGAAAACTCATTCATATTTACCAAAGCCCAACAGTTTAAAATTGTTGGGCTTTTTTCTTTACTGTAGGATAGCGAAGGCATAAACTAAATTTCACTCCGATTCGATCCAACGATGTTTCCAACCTTTCTTTGGAATGCGACAAACAGCCGCTGTTCAAAGCAATTATAATTAAAGTAATCTATCCCAATAAAGAAAACTCGTGGATAATTGGTTATAAAACACTTTTATATTGACTCTATAATCAGTCTAAAATACTTCTACTTTACTTTGGTTATAGTCTGTCATTTCTGTGCACTTAGTGTGCATTATTATCAAAAAGTACACACTGAGTGCACACTCAGTACACACTAACAGCACACTCATGTAGAATCATTCTAGACTTATTATAAACGTTATATGGAATTATTGTATAACTATTGTTTAGGTTTTCTTTAGTTTGCAATTTAGTACTAACTGATAAACCAATTAAAACGATTATGCTTCAAAACAATAAAACGGCAGAAATATCAAAAAAAGCTAACTTAGGGTACAGCTAAGTGTGTTTTGTATTACATGAGGTATTTTTTATGTTTAAAAAATATGAATTAGATAGAAAATAAAGAGGAATCAATCCTGTCTTGATGATTGATCGCTAATACACAATTTTGTTAAACAAATGAGCTCTCACGGATTAAAGTAACATGAATTAAGTATGAAAAAAAAGTGTTGGGGCTAAGGAGCCCCAACACTTAGATGAAGTACGGGTGACACAGTTCACTTTACACTCCCCCCAATATAGAGCTCTTGGTGTTCTGGGGTACTCGTCAGAACCCATCAAAACTATCTTTATAGTTCACTCGCCTTCATCTTTTAAAACCGGTATACTTTCTCTTTTTTAGCCTTGATTGACAACACCAATATATAAAGGTGTTGTATCATCATCCTTTTTGCCGGTTAAAATAATGCTGTAATAACGATTCGCCTCCAACTTTATATCCTCTCTGGTTACAAGCGTATTTCCGGATTCATCTTTGATAGTCAGCTTGAAAGTGCCGCTGTTTTGAGATAGGAAACCTTGATTTGCTGTAGCAGATGTTTGGTTTTCAACCGCTCTGTCTTTAAAGGCAGGTTGGATGTCCTGATCTCCGATCTGCAAAGAAACTTTGCCAGTGATATCGGCCAGGTTAAAAAAACGCAAGCCAACACTTTCAGCACTTGCCGGTGATTGCATGGCTTTGTCTACCGTAAGAACGTGCAGCGGATTGTCTTTGACACCGTAGGTGAAAGAAGTGTAGTGAGTGCTATCATCAATGGTAACTGTCGTATCCACAAGCGTTTCTTGAGCTTGTCCCGCTTTTACAAGGATCTTTCTGTTGCCGGTAAGGAAGTTTACTGCCACAACGCTTTTATATGCCAACGGTATCGCGCGATTTTGATCAGTGTAATAGATAATTCCCTGATCATCCGGATATCCATTTACCATCGTAAGGCCGGCAACGGGAATAGGGGTATAATCATCATCCTTTAAACAGCTGCTAAGTAAAAAGCTACCAATAACGAAGCAGACGAAAATGTAAAATCTATTCTTTTTCATAATGTACTTATTTAAATGAGCTGAAAGCCCTGCCTATCCAATTAATAGAAAACGTATTTAGAAAACGGAAAGTTTTTTAAAAATGCTACACTTTTTTTATTATTTCCGTCTTTTTGCATCAAAAAGGTGCTTTATTTACCTTGGGTAAAGCTTGCTACATAGGCTCCTGCCAAATAAACTTTTTGATAAGCTCTAAATTTAGATTAGTTTTATCATTGAAATAATGATAGTCTGACTGATATGAAACAACTTTTCACAATTATAACCTTTCTGATTTCACTTAATCAAATTGCCTGGTCGCAGCCGCTGGTTCAAAAGATTTCAACAGCATTTGAGACTTTTGAAAAGGATAATAACCTAAAATATGGCATCGCATCGCTAACGGTTTTAAATGGGAATACCGGTGAAACCATCTATGCTAAGAATGAAAAGTTGGGCCTGGCAACAGCTTCCACCTTGAAAACCATTACTACTGCAACTGCCTACAGCGTGTTAGGAAGTAATTTTAAGTATGAAACGAGTTTGTTGTACAGCGGAACGATCAGAGATGGTGTTCTGGACGGCAATATCATTCTTAGGGGAACCGGCGACCCAAGCCTTGGAAGTGAAAATTTTGAAGAAACGAAGCCCGCGATTCTTTTAAAAAGATGGGTTAGCGCAATCAATGCAGCAGGTATTAGGAAAATTAAGGGAGCTATTATTGGCGATGATGCGCTATTTAACGGGCAGATGATTCCCAAAGGATGGACCTGGGTAGATATGGGTCAATACTATGGGGCAGGCGTGTCGGCACTGAACTGGAGAGAGAATAAGTTTCAGATCGTCATTTCACCAAAAGGAAAAACAGGTGATCGGGCGGACTTGGTACGCGCAGAACCGGCTATTCCTTACCTGGACATCATAAATGAAATAACCATTGGAAAGGCCGGAACCGGTGATCAGGTTTATGCATTCTCGGCTCCCTACTCTAATAAAGTAATTTTGCGGGGTACGTACGCGGCAGATCTGAAAAAACAGATTGAGATATCATTGCCGGATGGCGCCTACGATGTGGCAGCAAGCCTGAAGACTGCTTTAACAGCACAGGGTGTTCTTTCAGAACAAGAGGTAACGACTGCCTATAGGCTCAACGCGGAAGGGAAAACCTTGCCGTTGAATACAACCTTGCTTGATCGGTATTATTCTCCAACCTTGAGTCAGATCAGTTATTGGTTTTTGAAAAAAAGCATCAACCTGTATGGGGAAGCTTTGTTGAAAACAGCTGCTGCACATGAAAACATTGATTCTGAAACCGGCGAAGCAGCTGAATGGGAACAAAAACTTTGGTCTGTGAAGTTGGGTATTGACTCGGGAACCTTAAGAATAAGAGACGGCAGCGGACTTGCGCCGGAAAATAGATTGACAACGTTTGCGATCGCAAAAGTATTAAACCATGTAAAAAAAGAAAACTGGTTTGGTAGCTACTATGAAAACATGCCCTTGTACAATAATATGAAAATGAAAAGCGGTACAATAGGCGGTGTATTGGGCTATGTTGGCTATCATACCTCGTCAGATGGGACTCCGTTGGTATTTGCTTTTTTGGTTAATAACCATGAGGGTGCTTCCCAGCCGATGCGGCTGAAAATGTTTAAAATGCTGGATGCGTTGAAGTAATTGAACTTGAATAGATTTAAATTCAAATTCTTATCTTTGTAATTGCATGGAATATAATTTAGATGTATCAATCGATAAGGATTCAGGCTTTTGCTTCGGGGTAGTTTATGCTATTGACATGGCAGAAGATATTCTGGAAGAGGACGGTTATTTATACTGTCTTGGGGATATTGTGCATAATGATGAAGAGGTAATGCGGTTAAAAGAAAAAGGCCTGCGCATTATCAGTCACGAAGATCTGCCTGGTTTAACGAATGAAAAGGTTTTAATTCGTGCTCATGGTGAAGCCCCGGAAACCTATAAAATTGCCCTTGAAAATAATATTACGTTAATTGATGCTTCTTGTCCGGTAGTTTTAAAGCTTCAAAACCGTATTAAGACTTCTTACGATGAAAATGAGAAGATCCTGATTTTCGGAAAGCATGGGCATGCCGAAGTAATTGGTTTGCAGGGACAAACGAATAGTGAAGCCTTGGTTTTTCAGGATATCAGTGAACTAGATCATGTTGATCTGCCCGAGAAAATTACACTATATAGCCAAACGACAAAAAGTACTGATAAATTCTATGAGATTAAAGATGAGCTTTTAAGCAGGGGTTATGATGTCAGAGCTAATGACACCATTTGCCGTCAGGTATCCAGCCGCTATGAAGACCTGGGAAGCTTTGCAGAAAAGTTTGATAAGATTGTATTTGTTTCAGGTAAGAAGTCATCCAATGGTAAGGTGCTGTATGATGTTTGTTTGAAGAGTAATCCGAACAGTTATTTTATTTCAGATCCTGCCGATTTGAATCCTGCAATGTTTGAAAAGAATGATAGGGTAGGCATTTGCGGAGCAACTTCTACACCGATGTGGTTAATGGAAAAAGTAAGGGATCTCCTCCAGAAATATTGATTTACAGTCATAAAATCTTCTGTTCCGCACAATCTTAAGCTGATCCGTTCCGGTTTTATTAACTTTGTAAAACTTATGAAATTGTCATGTGTTTGCTGTATGAACGGTAGAATAAATAAAATTTGATAATACATGATCGCTTCAGCTCAATTAAAAACAAATTATTTTGAAAAAGGGAATACTATTAGTAAATCTAGGAACGCCAGATAGTCCATCGGTATCAGATGTTCGTCGTTATTTGGATGAATTTTTAATGGATGGGCGGGTGATCGATATCAAACCGATTCCCAGGAATTTATTAGTAAGAGGTGCCATTGTTCCCTTCAGGGCACCGCAATCAGCAAAGATCTATAAAGAAATCTGGACGGAAGCGGGATCTCCCTTATTATTATATGGATTGCAGAACAAAGAGCAATTGCAAAAAAAATTGGGTGATGACTATGTGGTCGCCTTGGGTATGCGGTATAAAAACCCATCGATCCAGTCTGCTTTAGATGAGTTGAAGGCTCAAAATGTAAAGTCAATACAGGTTATTGCGTTGTTTCCTCAATATGCCTCAGCAACGACGGGTTCTGTTCATCAAAAGGTAATGGAAATCGTCAGCAAATGGCAAACCATTCCGGAAATCAGCTTTGTTAATTCATACCATAACAATCCGGAATTGATTGATATTTATGCTGAAAATGGCCGGAAGCATGGAATTGAAAATTTTGACCATGTGCTTTTTAGTTTCCATGGATTGCCGCAACGTCAATTACTTAAGGCCGATGAAAGCAAATCACACTGTTTGAAAAGCAGTACTTGCTGCCAAAGTCTAAATGATAAAAACTTTTATTGCTATTCAGCACAATGTTTTGATACAGCCCGGTTAATAGCAAATAATCTGGGTTTAACTCCGGATCAATATACCGTTAGCTTTCAATCCAGATTAGGAAAAGAGCCGTGGATTGAGCCTTTTACCAGTGCTGTTATTAAACAGAAGGCGAAAGAAGGTAAAAAAAGAATTTTGGTATTCTGTCCTGCCTTTGTTGCTGATTGTCTTGAAACCTTATATGAAATTGCGATTGAATATCAGGAAGAGTTTGTGGAAGCAGGTGGTGAAAAGATTCAACTGGTAGAAAGTTTAAATGATAATCCGAGATGGATTGAGGTCTTAAAAGGATTTGTCGTAAAAGAAGAAAACAATGCACTTGTGCAAAGTTAAATAACTATGAGATTTATCGTTCTGAGTTCTATAATACTTATTGTTCTTGATTATTATATCTATAGAGCACTAAGAACAACTAATATAAAGTGGGCAAAGACCAAAACGTTTACTATTTTATGGTGGACTTACGCTGCGCTCTTGTTGCTTGGAATAATTGCTACTGCTTTTCTTGATCTGCGTCTGACCGTCCGTTCCATTGTGTTGGTAGCTTTTTTCATAACCTTTGCTACTAAATTCGTTTTTGCACTGCTTTTTGTTATTGATGACATACGCAGGGGTGGGATTTGGTTAAAGCGCAAAGTCTTTCCGACAACTCCTGTTGTAACTGAGGCGTTGCCTGAACCAAAGAAGACAAGTATTTCCAGATCAGACTTTCTTGCGAAATCGGGAGTTGTATTGGCGGCTGTTCCCTTTACTACCTTAAGCTGGGGTATTGTTTCGGGAGCTTATGATTATCGGGTGCGCCGGCAAAAAATATATCTGCCCAATCTTCCAAAAGCCTTTCACGGTATGAAAATCGGTCAGATTTCTGATATTCACTCCGGAAGTTTTTATAATCAAACGGCTGTTAAGGGTGGGGTAGATATGCTTTTAGTTGAAAAACCAGATGTTATATTCTTTACAGGCGATTTGGTAAATAATCTGGCTTCAGAATTAAAAGATTACAAAGATATCTTTAGCAAAGTGAAAGCGCCGCTGGGTGTGTTTTCAACTTTAGGTAATCATGATTATGGTGAGTATCATTTTGGTACCGAGCCTTCGGCTGCCAAAGCGAAAAACCTGGAATTGGTGAAGCAAAGCGAACGTGAAATGGGTTGGGATTTGCTTATGAATGAGAACCGAACCCTAAAGGTAGATAATGAAGAAATTGGTATTATCGGTGTTGAAAACTGGGGTGCCGGACTTCGTTTTCCAAAATATGGAAATTTGGAAAAGGCCCTGATTGGAAGTGAGGACCTACCTGTTAAGCTGTTGCTCTCGCACGATCCTTCGCATTGGCGGGCACAGGTTCTTGATTACCCTGAAATTGATGCCATGTTCAGTGGTCATACCCACGGAATGCAGTTTGGCGTTCGTTTCAAGAAATTCCAGTGGAGTCCTGTTCAGTATATTTACAAAGAATGGGCCGGTTTGTATCAGCAAGATCATCAGCAGCTGTATGTAAACACAGGTTTTGGTTTCCTTGGCTACCCGGGAAGGGTAGGGATCTTACCTGAAATTACCATCTTCGAATTAATGAGCGGCAGTCAGCCAGCATAGCTTAAAACAATTTGTAACAATCTTTCCTGTCTGCTGTCTAATTTAAAAAAGAAGAATTATGGCAGTAAAAATGTCTCAACGTGAAACGATTAAAATTTCGCTGCAATCCATTAATGCGAATCGCTTACGTACATTTTTAACTGCTTTAATCATCGCCATCGGTATTACCGCCCTGGTGGGGATTCTGACATCAATTGATGCAATGGAAAAGTCTTTGACGGAATCTTTTTCAGCAATGGGATCCAATTCATTTACCATCCGTAACCGTGGAATGAATATACGGATTGGCGGACAAGGTACCAAGCCTAAAAACTATCCCAATATCACCTATCAGGACGCAGTCGCTTTTCGTGATCAATTTAAGTTCCCGGCAATTGTCTCTGTAGATGTTCGTGTTACGGGTGGGGCAACTGTAAAATATAGCAGTGAAAAAACAAATCCGAATATATCTGTCCAGGGTTCCGGTATCAATTTTTTAGAAACAGGCGGATACAAATTAAGTCAGGGAAGAAATTTCACTCAACGCGAACTTGACCTGGGAAGCAATGTGGTCATTGTTGGTTCCAAGATCAAAGAAAGCTTGTTTAAAAATAACGAGGATCCGATCAATAAAATTATAACGATTGGTGGTATGCGTTTTACCATTATAGCCGTTTTGGAGACCAAAGGCTCGAGTTCAGGCTTGGGTGGCGACAATACGACCATTATTCCGTTATCACGCGCCCGTGCCTTAATGCCTGCGTCTCAGCCTTCCTATGTAATTACGATCATGAGTACAAAACCAGGGATGGTGGAAGCAACCATTGGCGAAGCGACAGCCCTGTTTAGGAATATACGCGGATTAACTGCAAAACAAGAAAGTAATTTTGAAATTACAAAAAGTGATGCAATTGTGCAGGCACTAATGAGCAATCTGAAATTTGTTACAATGGGAGCCGTTGTAATTGGGTTAATAACCTTAATAGGTGCCTCTATCGGACTAATGAATATTATGTTGGTTTCGGTTACCGAAAGAACGCGTGAGATTGGTTTGCGCAAAGCCATTGGCGCCACACCTCAACTGATCCGCCGGCAATTTTTGACCGAGGCTATTGTAATCTGCCTGATGGGTGGAATAGCTGGTATTTTGCTGGGCCTGCTAATAGGAAATGGTGTAGCCTTGTTACTGGGAGCAAGTTTTCTGATTCCCTGGACATGGATGGTCTTAGGTATTGCCGTTTGTGTAATTGTGGGAATGGTATCGGGCTATTACCCGGCATCGAAGGCCTCAAAGCTGGATCCTGTTGAAGCCTTACGATACGAGTAGTTTTTATTTGTATTGTTCTTTATAGTAGTCAAGGTAATTGCCGCTGGTTACATTTTCCAGCCATTGCTCGTTTTCAAGGAACCAATCAACCGTCTTTTCCAAACCTTCTTCAAAAGTAATGCTTGGTTTCCATCCCAGATCCTCTTGTAATTTGCTTGAATCAATGGCATAACGTAAGTCATGTCCTGCACGGTCCTGAACATAGGTGATCAGTTTGGCAGATGTTCCTTCCGGACGGCTCAGCTTTTTGTCCATAATTGAGCAAAGGAGATGGATCAGATCAATGTTTGTCCATTCATTGTGTCCTCCGATATTATAAGTGGAACCTGACTTCGCCTCGTGATAGATCAAATCGATCGCACGTGCATGATCTTCTACCCAAAGCCAATCGCGCACATTCTCGCCCTTTCCATAGATCGGAATTGGTCTGCTGTGTTTGATATTATTGATTGATAAAGGGATTAATTTTTCAGGGAAGTGATGCGACCCGTAGTTATTTGAACAATTTGAAATCACGATATCCATCCCATAGGTATCATGGTAAGCACGCACAAAATGGTCCGAACTTGCTTTTGATGCCGAGTATGGGGAGTGTGGATCGTAATTTGTTTTTTCTGTAAATAAACCGCTTTCTCCTAACTCTCCATACACCTCATCCGTCGATACATGATAGAAGCGATGGCTGGCATAATCATCTTTCCAGTTTTTGCGTGCGGCATTCAATAGGTTAACAGTGCCGATCACGTTGGTCATGACAAATTCAAGCGGGTTGGTGATAGACCGGTCTACATGCGATTCTGCCGCTAAATGAATTACTCCATCCGGTTTCTCTGTCTCAAAAAGATCTTCAATAAAATCAGCATCCACTATATCGCCCTTAATAAAGCGATAATTAGGCTTGTTCTCAATATCCTTTAAATTTTCAAGATTGCCTGCATAGGTAAGTTTGTCAAGGTTGATGATCTCATAATCAGGATAGGTATTAACCATTCTGCGTACAACATGCGAACCTATAAATCCTGCACCACCGGTGATAATAATTTTTTTCATTTCATGATTTATTTAATCTCAAAAGGGTTGTTGTCACGTAAATAAACCTCCCAGGCCCATGCTGAACGCATCATTTCTTCAATGTCAAGTTCTGCTTTCCAACCTAAATTTTGAGTAGATTTGGCAACATCACCCCATACTTTTTCAATATCTCCGGCCCGACGTTGACCAATCTGGTAGTTTAATTTTTCACCGGTAGCTTTTTCAAATGCATGGATAACTTCCAGTACAGATGTGCCATTGCCAGTGCCGATGTTGAATACATCGTAGTTTTTTTCCGTGTTTTGCTCAAGTAATTTAATTGCTGCTACATGTGCTTTTGCTAAATCGACCACATGGATATAATCGCGAATGGCGGAACCATCCGGCGTATCATAGTCATTGCCATAGACAGTTATTTTCTCACGTTTACCTGCAGCAGTTTGTGTTATAAAAGGAACAAGGTTTTGAGGTACTCCTAAAGGTAATTCACCGATTAAAGCACTTTTATGTGCTCCTACTGGATTAAAATAGCGAAGAGAAAGAATATTAAAATTGGAATTGCTATGCGCTGTTTCGCTCAGTATTTCTTCGGCGATCTGTTTTGTATTTCCATAAGGAGATTCTGCTTTTTTTACTTCTGCAGACTCTGTAACAGGTAATTCATCTGGCTGGCCATATACAGTACAGCTTGATGAAAATACAAAATTGATCTTCCGGTCTGAATAGGCATTCAATAGATTGATCAGTGAAAAGAAATTGTTATGATAATATTTTAATGGTTTCTCTACTGATTCGCCAACAGCCTTATACGCAGCGAAATGTATAAGGCCTTCAATATCTGGATTTTGGTTAACAAACTCGTTTACTTTCTTTTCATCGCATAAGTCGAAGTTATGAAATTCAGGTTTTGTCCCTGTTATCTTTTCAATTTGATCCAATACGCCGATATTGGAATTGGATAAATTGTCAACTATAATGGGAGTGTAACCAGCTGCAAAAAGTTCAACAACGGTGTGCGATCCAATATATCCGGTACCTCCGGTAACCAAAATTTTCTTCATTTTATAAATTATTTATTGTAATAAGTAAAGTCTTTGTGGTTTATCTCGACTTCAGAAAGTGATTTAAAATATTCGTAGGTGATTTTCAGGCCTTCTGCTCTGCTAACCTTGGGAGTCCATCCTAACAATTCTTTTGCTTTTGTAATATCCGGACGTCTCTGTTTCGGGTCATCAACCGGTAATTCACGGTGAACCACTTTTTGTTTGGTTCCGGTTAGTTTTATAATTTCTTCAGCAAACTGATTAATTGTTATTTCATCAGGATTACCAATGTTAACCGGATAAGGATAATCGCTCATTAACAGCCTGAATATTCCATCAACCTCGTCATCAACATAGCAGAAAGACCGGGTTTGTGTCCCGTCTCCAAAGATGGTTAAATCTTCTCCCCGAAGAGCCTGACCGATAAAAGCAGGTAATACCCGCCCGTCATTTAAGCGCATCCTTGGGCCGTAGGTATTGAAGATCCTGACAATCCGGGTTTCCAATTTGTGAAAAGTATGATAGGCCATGGTAATGGCTTCCTGAAAGCGTTTGGCCTCGTCATAAACACCCCGAGGGCCAACCGGATTTACATTTCCCCAGTATTCTTCGGTTTGTGGACTGATCGTTGGGTCGCCATACACCTCCGACGTAGAAGCAACCAGAATCCTGGCATTTTTAGAGCGTGCCAGTCCCAGTAAATTATGAGTTCCCAAAGAGCCAACTTTCAATGTCTGGATAGGAATCTTTAAGTAATCAATCGGGCTAGCCGGAGAGGCAAAGTGTAATATATAATCTAATTTGCCAGATACATATACAAAGGTTGAAACATCATGGTGATGGAATTCGAAGTTTTCCAATGGAAATAAATGCTCAATATTCCGAATGTCTCCGGTGATCAGATTGTCCATTGCTATTACATGAAAATCTTCCTTTATAAAGCGATCGCATAAATGCGAACCCAGGAAGCCTGCAGCACCAGTTATAAGTATACGTTTTCTCTCCATTTTAGATTTGTTTAAATGATTACCTTTGACGAAGGTAATTAAATTGCCAAAAACAAATGTGAAATTTTTACAAACTAATTGTATTTTTAATTATTCTTTAAATAATACTATTTAATCAAGCAGAATTTATGACTTTCCTTTATAGCATTGGCATTTTTTTCTTTCATTTAACAATTAAATTTGGTGCTTTTTTTAATGGGAAAGCAAAAAAATGGGTTGTGGGTCGTAAAGGGATATTGGAAAAAATCGAGAGTGAAGTTGATTCCAGCAAAAAGCATACTTGGTTTCACTTTGCCTCGTTGGGCGAATTTGAACAGGGACGTTCGGTCCTGGAACAATACAATAAAGAATACCCGGATAAGTTAATCGTTATTACCTTCTTTTCTCCCTCCGGGTATGAAGTTCGAAAGAATTACTCCGTCGCAGAGCATGTATTTTACCTCCCTGCAGATTCTGCTTCAAATGCTAAAAAGTTCATTGATTTAATAAATCCGGAAATTGTCCTTTTTACGAAGTATGACTATTGGTATTTCTATTTCAAAGAATTGAAGAAAAGGAATATTCCGTTGTATATGGTTTCTTCCATTTATAGAACGGATCAGGTTTTCTTTAAATGGTATGGTAAAATATTTCGTAAAATGCTGTCATGTGTAACCCATTTCTTTGTTCAGAACCAGGAAAGCGTAAAGCTTTTACAAAGTATTGGGTTTGCCAATGTAACCTTAGCCGGCGATACCCGTTTTGACAGGGTTGTGAAAGTTGCAAAAACAGTGCGTGAGCTTCCTGTTATTTCTTACTTTGCCACAGGCCATCGGGTTTTGGTGGCTGGAAGTACCTGGTCAGAAGACCTTGAGCGCCTACTTACCTTTCATCAGGTATTTCCGGATTGGAAAATAATCATTGCCCCACATGATGTCACGCCGCAAAACATTAACTATACCAGCGGTATCTTTTCTTCAGGAATTCTCTTTTCAGAGCTGAGCGACTATATGCATAAGCAGCAGTTAAAAACAGAAAGTCATAAAAAGAGAGAGATTGATATGGATCTGGCCTATCAGGATACCGATACGGAAGCAGATATGATTCCCGAACATAAGTCACCGGTGCTGATTATGGACAATGTAGGGATGCTATCTTCTTTATATGGCTATGGTGATATTGCCTATATTGGGGGGGGGTTTGGTGCCGGAATTCATAATACGCTGGAAGCTGCTGCTTATGGGATGCCTATCATATTTGGGCCAAATTATCATAAATTTCAGGAGGCCAAAGATCTGTTGCAAGCAAAAGCAGCCTTTTATATCACCAACGGGCGCGAGATGATTTCAGTAATGGAAGAATTAATGGATTATCAGGTGCGGCTTGAAGCAGGGAACCGGGCTGTTGGCTATGTAAATCAGCAGGCAGGAGCAACGGATCGAATTCTTGATTATATCAGAGAACATCATAGTTAAGTAATAAATAATTCAGAAGCAATCTGATCGGCTAGTAATTTTCCTTTTGTTGTTAAGATATAAACTTCATTTTCCTGCTTTATTCTGCCTTCAGAAACATTTTCTTGTAATGCCGATTCCATCTCTTGCAGGAATTCTGAAGGGAAATTATTTTTCAAATAGTTTAGATCCATTCCCCATTTCGTCCTTAAGGAAGTCATAATATATTCATTGAATTTATCAGATCCAGTTAAGACCTCATTTTCTGCAGGAATTTCCTTTAATAGAATAGCGGAGATATACTTATTATTATTAGCAATATTCCATTGCCTGCTTATTCCATTGAAAGAATGGGCAGAAGGCCCAATCCCAAGATAAGGAATTCCTTTCCAATAGTTGGTATTGTGTTTCGAGTAGTGGCCGTTTCTTGCGAAATTGGATATTTCATATTGTTCAAAGCCATTATCCGTAATCATTTTCATCAGCATTAGAAATTGATCTGCACTCTGACCTTCATTCATTGGCGTCTGGATTCCCTTTCTAATAAAAGATGCCAATGCAGTTTGAGGCTCAATTGTCATGCTGTAAGCAGATAAATGCGGAATTTGCATGTCGGTAATCTGCTGAATATTGCTTATCCATTTTACGTCTGTAAGCAAAGGATAGCCATAAATCAGATCCGCCGTGATATTTTCAAAACCTGAATCCTGCACCCGTTTGATAGCACTTTCCGCTTCCTGAGCATTATGCGCGCGGTTCATCCAACGTAAATCCTCTTCAAAGAAAGATTGGATTCCAATGCTGAACCGGTTAATGGGAGAGGTGCTTAGCTCGCGTACCTTTTCCCTGGTCAGGTCATCCGGATTGGCTTCCAAAGTAATTTCAACAATTGGCGCTACATTGAAATTGGCATAAATTGTATCTAGGATCTGATTGATTTCTTTTGCAGAAAGAATGGATGGTGTGCCGCCACCAAAATAAATACTTTCAATGGTTTGCTGCTGCAGATACTCCTTTCGTAAGACCAATTCAGCATGGAGCGCTGTCAGTAGTTCATCTTTGTATTTTAACGATGTGGAAAAATGGAAGTCACAATAGTGACATGCCTGTTTGCAGAAAGGGATGTGAAGGTAAATGCCGGCCATGCGGCAAAGGTAAGGTGAAAATGTGAGTTTTTAGGAAATTTGCGTTCATGAGAATTGTTCAAACAATCGAAATTGCTCCACGATTAAGATCATTTTTTAATTTGCCAGCAGATAACTTTTTCAAAATGCATGATGGCCGTTGATTTCGCGTAGCATGCATAGGCGCTCTTGAAAACCGTTTGGTATTTTAATTGTAACCTTATAATATGAAGCAAAGAAAAAAGATACGTCTCACAGGTGCAACTTCCGGAATCGGCAAAGCCGCTGCTTTTCGGCTGGCCGAACAAGGTCACCACATCATTGTCCACGGCCGGAATACTGATAAAGCTAAAGGAACAAGGCAGGAGATATTGGCCAGCGTTCCGGGTGCGGATGTCGATTTGCTGATCGCCGATTTATCCCGCAAAGCGGATGTCCTCAGCATGGTGGAAATATTTAATAGCCGGTATGATGGCTTAGACGTATTAATAAACAATGCGGGAGGTGTAATGAACAAGCAGCGCGAAGAGACGGCCGACGGGTGGGAAAAAACCATAGAGGTCAATGTACTGGCTCCTTATATGCTTTCGGCGTTGCTGTACCCTCAACTGCAACGGCAGGCAGGTGCTCAGATCATCAATACGGCATCCACGGCCCATAAAAGGGCAGATGCTGATATCGATGACCTGATGAGCGAACGGCAATATAGTCCAATGCACGCCTACGCAAATGCGAAACTTTATGTCATTCTGCTAGGACAGGAGTTTGCCCGGCGACAACAGGTACGACCAGGTAATGCTGTGGCGATGAATGCATTCCACCCGGGGGTGGTGGCTACCAATTTTGCCGTTGAGAGTAACTCATTTTACCATTATTTTTTTAAGCTGTTTCGTCCGTTTCTTGCCACCGAGGAGGAGGGTGCGGACACGATGGTCTATCTGGCGAACCAAGAGGGTGAGCTGAAACATAATGGAGCGTACTTCGTGCAACGTAAACCGGCCAAGGTGCATCAACCCAAAAATGCCGAGCTTGTAGCGAAAAAACTTTGGGAGCAGGCAGAGCAGATTACCGGTATTCCGTTTATATAAACGACAGGCCGACCGCGTTTTCATTCTTGCCGGGCTTATCGATTTGTTTTCCCTTCGATTAGTACTTCCTTCTATCAGTTTTTTAAAGTTTAGTGAGCATGGATGATGATGTGCCGTAAGAATCAAGGTGTCTTTATAAAAAAAATCATTTGACCGAATGATCAAATGATTTTTACAATCTCGAATTACGCCATATTTTTCAAAATGCTTTTTATTCTACATATCCTGGGTTTTGTACTAATAAAGGATTTTTCCTAATCTCGTCACGTGATAGAGGAAGGAAATAAAGCTGATTTTTCCAAATACGATTTTCTTTTGTATTGAATTCTTGTGGTGTATAGATATAGTTATATATAGATTCATCATGTTTATATATATTAGCTAATGACTTTCCTGGTTTAAATGTTGCATCAATTTTAACTATTGTAACTTTACGTCCAAGAGTTTCATCAGCAATTAGCCATCGTCGCGCATCAAAAAATCGCTGTTGCTCATAAGCCATTTCTATGCGCCGTTCATGACGATATATTTCTCTTAAGGCATTTTTATCTGTAGCTGTTATAGCAGGCATACCTGCTCTGAACCGAATTTTATTTAACCAACTTCTTGCGGTTTCCGTTTCGTCAAGTTCAATACTTGCTTCCACATAATTAAATACAGCTTCTGTATATCTAAAATATGGCCAAGGTACAAATTGCTTAGCCTGAGCATCAATAATATTTGGATCTGGATCAATAAATTTTTGAATATAATAACCGGTCCAGGTTCCGTTATGAGCTTCCTTAGGACCTTGCTTTGTGTCTAATCCAGAAAATTTTGTTACCCTACCATCTACTATTAAATCATATGTACCCGTTTGTATTTGGTTGGCCGGATCTAAAGGATTATTTCTTGGTTTCCAATCTGCGCCATCGTACAATATTGATGCATAAAAGCGGGGATCTCTATTTTTATAAGGGTTGGCTTTATGCTCTGGATTATTCCAATCAAATTTAGTACCATCATTCATTTCATAATCATCCACTAGAAGGCCCAAAGGTTGGTTACCTCCCCAGTTACTATAGCCATTTGGGCCATTATCTCTCGCATGTGTCGAACTTTGCTCGGTAATAAAATATCGAGCATACAGTATATCAGTGGAAGCGGCTGCATCAATATTGTCAGCTCTACTACCTCCACCCATGGCAATGCTTTTGTAATTTAGTTTACCTTGGCTAGGTGTAACGGGTTCTGTATAATTTAACTTATAACCGACCCCAGCATCTAAAACTGCCTTAGCTGCAGCCTGTGCCAAACGATATCGATCTTGTTGTGAACCGGTAGTATAGGACAATAAAGGTAACTTATTTGAAAGATCACTTAGATCTGTAACTTTAGTAGTAAGTTTGGTATGATCATGCAAATCACTTGCTGCATAAATTAAAGTTCTTGACTTCAGTGCCAAAATAGTAAGGGAATTAATACGTCCTTTTTCAAGTTGTGTATCTCCTAATCGTTTATAGGCCTCATCACAATCCTGTATAATTTGATTGACGCAGTCTTCATACGTACCCCGCTCTTTTTCATATATAGATGGATCTTTTGAATAATCATAACTACTGGTAATGATGGGGACACCTCCATAATATCTCAACAGTTGGTGGTAGCAATAACCACGGATAAAATAAGCTTGCGCCAATAATCTGTTTTTTGCACCCTGGTCGCTTATTCCGTTCTTTGTATCATCTTCAAGTCTTTCAATCGCGATATTGCTGAATCTAATATACGTATACATACGTTCCCACCATCTCGATGTTCCACCCCAGCCTTCATTTGCTCCATTAATAGCTCCTGTATTCAATAAAAGAAAGGCATCCGTATGGTTCCATAGCGACTCATCAGTCGCTGAAGCTTGCATTTGTTCGGTGAAACCCGAATTACTCGCCTCAAAAACATTGTAAATATCACTAACAAACTTTTCAGCTAATATCGGATCTTGCCATATCGTCTCATCCGAGAACGCATCTCGAGGAGTTATATTTAGAAAATCTGTACTACATGCTGTCATAAACAATACAACAAGCATATAAAGAATCTTATTTTTTATTACTGTCTTCATTTCGATTATTTTATTATTTAGAATTAGTTAAAATACAGCTTTTACCCCGAAACTGATAATTTTGGACTGCGGGTAAAATTGACCGGTGCTATTATCTGATTCCGGATCCCATATATTTATTTTATCAAACGTTAATAGATTAATCCCATTCGTATAAAAACGAATTGAATTCAGTCCTATTCTGTTGACCAACTCATTTGACAAGGTATATCCTAACTCAACATTTTTTAATCTTATATAATTAGTACTACGGATCCAATACGTATTGTCAGTTGATGTATAGTAGGTATCTGATCTGTTGGTAAGACGAGGGTCTACATCACTTGGGTTATCTATACTCCAACGGTGATCATAATTCCATTCAAGGTAGTTGCCTATCAACCCCGATTCAGTAGGCCCGATCCTACGCATACCGCCGGTAGCGGCCTGTACTAATACACTGAAGTCAAAGCCTTTGTATTGACCACCGAGTACTAGGCCTCCCGTAAAAGTAGGCGTACCATTCTTATCCAATCGTACGCGATCATCACTTGTAATTTTGCCGTCGCCATTATAATCAACATATTTCATATCACCAGGCAATAATGTTCCGTTTTTTAAACCAAGAGCACTATAATCTACAGTATTAGCGTCGATAGCAGCTTGATCTTTGAAAACACCATCATACAGGTAAACCAACCAAGAGTCTGTTACTTTCCCTATTTGCTGTTGATAAGACAAAGTATTGGCTACATCACTGGAGTACTGTACATTGTTTTTCGCATAACCGCCATTAACGCCTATATTAAAAGATAGATCGCCTACCTTATCGCTATAGATCAAGTTAAACTCATAACCTTTATTGATTAGATTACCTAAATTTGCAATAGGCAAATTACTTGAAATACCGGTGCTAATAGGTATTACACCTGGATTTTTTGTTAAGACATTCGTACGTTTGTTGTAAAAAAAGTCCAACTCCAACGTTAACTTATGGTTTAAAAAAGATGCATCCAATCCGATATTGCTATTGTTTGCGACTTCCCAGGTGAAGGCATTGTTTGGAATAGTACTTTCGTATATTGTCTGGTAGAGTTTATCATTGAAGACTCCTTGCCCCGTATTCATCAATGATAAGTATTTATACTCTTGGAGATCACCCCCGTAGTAAGCTTCTGCCCCCATCTGCCCCCAAGAACCTCTCAGCTTTAAGTTGTTAACGAACGTAATGTTGTTTTTAAAGAACCCCTCTTCGGATACACGCCAACCTGCTGAAACTCCGGGGAAGAAACCAAACCTTTTATTTGGAGGAAAAATATAGGACCCATCTACCCTCCAGTTAAATTCTAAAAGATACTTTTCTTGGTAATTATAATTGACCCTCCCATAATAGCTCAGTCGTGCCCTATCGTACACATTTTCGTTCCCCAAAGTTTGGCGCTCTCGGTCACCAAAGTTTAATTGTTCGACTATTGTCGAAGGGAAATCCATTCGGGCAGCATAAAATCCATTATTGGTAACTGTTTCACGAGTTAACCCAGTTATTGATGAAATATTATGCCCACCTTTGATATTCTTTTCGTAAGAAATTAAGGCAGATAGGTTTATAGCCAATTGATTTTCCGAAGTTTCTCGAAGCTGAGCCAAGGGTTCTATACCAGCCGGTACATATCCCGATAGTATTGGAGTAACCCCATCAGCTTCAAAACTCACTTTATCCCAATCATATAGAGTCCAAGGTGTTTCCCATCTTTTCGCTTCGCGCCAATACTTGTCAATTGAAGCAGTTCCGGTTATTTTTAACCCTTCAACGCCGGGTACTCTCAAATCGATCGCACCTGTGTTTTGCAAATAATCTCGTGTGTTTCTATCGTACCCTGTTGCTCCTGTAGTAATTACAACCGGATTAGCTCCGTTCTCTAAATCCGGCCCTGGATACCCATTAGGCCATGTTGCAATACTGATCGGTAGACCACGAACAAGAGATCTAAAAATATCACCAGCTCCTCTGGTAGGAAAATTACGTGCTTCTTCCCGACCAGTTATTCCTAATCTAGCGGTAACATAGTCGCCTAATTTGAATTCTAGGTTTGCGCGCAAATCGTATTGTTTGTAAGATGTAGCCGAATTCTTATAAATAGCATCTTGGTTTAAATATCCTAGGGAAATTAAATATTTTGTCGTTTCGGTACCGCCATTTAATTGCAAATTATGCCTTTGTTGTGGAGACCAATCTTTAATCGTAGATGCAAACCAATCCGTATTTGGATACAGCAAGGGGTCCGAACCATCTCTATACTTTTGTATTTGTTCTGGAGAATATACTGGATTAAGCATTCCGGAAGGTGAATTATAGATTCCATCTCCTGTATTGAAAGCTTCCCAGATATCTCCCCATTTAGCCGGATCTTCTGGATACACTTTAGTTACCTCATTGATAATGGAAGTGTATTGTTCAGAATTTGCCATTTTTGGTGTACGCGTTGGACGTTGCAAACCATATGTAAAATCGTAGGAAATTTGGGTCTTACCCACTGTACCTTGCTTGGTAGTGACGAGAATGACACCATTGCCTGCACGGGAGCCGTAGATAGCTGCAGATGCATCTTTCAGTACCGATACGCTCTCGACATCATTCGGATTTATGCGATCAAGACCTCCTGCTCTTTGAGGCACGCCGTCTATGACGATCAATGGACTCGTATTTCCTCCGGACAGTGAATTAATACCGCGGATACGGATGGTTGAACCGTCACCGCCAGGCTCTCCGCTACTTTGCATAGCTGTTATTCCTGGTAATCTGCCCGCAAAAGAATTTGAAAGATTAACAGATGACGATTTTGCGAGATCTTCTCCTTTTACAGAAGCAATCGCGCCAGACACAACGGTTTTTTTTTGTGTTCCGTACCCGACTACGACCACTTCATCTAATTGATCACTTTCTTCTTTTAGCGTTACAGTTAAGGGTAAATTTATCTTCCCATGTACAGCAATTTCTTGTGTAGCATAACCAATCATTTTAAACGATAAAACGTCATTTTCGTCTGCAGTAATCTGAAATTCCCCTTTAGGATTTGTCGAGGTACCCGTTGTTGGTTTTCCAATTATCTGAATGGTGACTCCATAAATTGGTCCGTTAACATCCACTACTGTACCCGTTAATCTGGTTTGAGCAAATGATGGCAGCATCATTAACACAAATGCGCTCAATATGCCCATGTGGAGATAATATCTCCGATAAAATTTAATGTTCATTGGCTTGGTATAAGTTTTACATATTTTGGTTTAATTAAATGTAAGATGAATCTAAGCATCATCATCTTTTCATAAAAAAACGAATATAGAGAAATTAAAACGGAGATAAACAATAAATCAAAGATTTAGCAGGCAACAAAATTCATCTAATTTTAGCACTATTATAGTGAGCCACGAAATTCCGAACGGAATTTAAAGTATTAGAAATTAATCTTAAATCAGACAACCACCTCTATATCCGTATTGCGTAATGTGCATTTTTTAAAACTAACAACTTTTTAAATTAGCAAGATAATTATTCTATATTTCATCAATAGCGAAATACCAAATGAAAATAATTCCTATATTCGCAAACACCGTTAAAACTCTATAACATGTGATTTAATTTCTTTTGGACAAATAAAGATTGTGAACCCTTTGGGGTTTCAGATTTCGTTAATCTTAAAAGAAAAATCATGGTTATTCTACAAAACGTTTCCTATATACATTCTAATAGAGATTTATTGTTTGACAACATAAACCTCGTTCTTAATACTCGTGAAAAAGTAGCTTTAATTGGCAATAACGGTATCGGAAAATCCATCCTATTGAAGATTATTGCAAAGGAGCTCCCAATTTCTGATGGGCAATTGAAAACAGCTGCTAAGCCTTACTATATTCCTCAAGTTTTTGGGCAATACAATCATCTCACCATTGCACAAGCCATCGGGATTGATGGTAAACTCAGCGCATTGAGAGAAATTTTAAATGGCATTGCAACCGAAGAGAATTACACGTTACTCGACGACGATTGGACAATCGAAGAACGTTGTAATGAAAGTCTGAAACACTGGCAATTACACGATTTAAAGCTGACTCAAACAATGGGAACTTTAAGTGGTGGACAAAAAGCGAAAGTATTTCTTGCTGGCGTTTCTGTTCATCAACCCGAATTTATTTTGATGGACGAGCCTAGTAATCATTTGGACATTTCAGGCAGACAACTATTATACGATTTTATTCAGTCCACCTCTGCCACATTGCTGGTAACAAGCCACGACAGAAAATTAGTAAACCTCTTAGAGAAGATTTGTGAATTGAGCAAGCAAGGTATTATAACCTATGGCGGTAACTATGATTTTTATAAAGAGCAGAAGCAGATTCAAAACAATGCTTTGCTTCAAGATGTACATAGTAAAGAAAGGGCATTTCGAAAGGCTAAAGAAAAAGAACATGAGGCTTTAGAAAAACAGCAAAAGCGGGATGCCAAAGCAAAAAGAAATTTAGGGAAAGCCGGATTGCCTAAAATAGTTGCAAATACCTGGAAGAACAGCGCAGAGAATAGTTCGTCAAAAATGAAAAGTGTACATGCTGAAAAGAGAGGTGACCTTTCTCTGGAATTACAAGAGTTACGTTCTTCCTTACCTGATGTAGACAAGATGAAATTCGGTTTTGATAACTCTCCATTACATAAAGGTAAAGTCTTATTTAAGGCTGATCACATCAATTGGACTTATCATAATCAATTCCTTTGGAAAGAGAATTTAAGCTTTCAGCTTACAAGTGGAGAACGAATTGTGCTAAGAGGAACTAACGGCTCAGGAAAAACGACCCTGATAAGGGTGATCTTAGGCGATTTAGAACCACAAATTGGAATCCTTTATCGAGCAGAGAATAAATCGGTTTATATTGATCAGGATTATTCTTTGATTAATAATCAACTAAGCGTTTATGAGCAAGCCCAGTCATTTAATTCCTCTGCATTGCTAGAGCATGAAATTAAAATCAGGCTTAATCGTTTTCTGTTTACAAAAGAAGATTGGAACAAAGCATGCTGCACATTGAGTGGCGGAGAGCGGATGCGTTTAATGTTATGTTGTCTGACGATACATAATCAATCACCCGATATTATCATTTTAGACGAGCCTACCAACAACTTGGACATTCAGAATATAGAAATTTTGACATCCGCAATCAATGCATATCAGGGAACATTGATTGTTGTTTCTCATGATGAATATTTTTTGGAACAAATAAATATCGAACGGGCAATCACCCTCTTTCTAAAGAAGGGTTTGAAAGCGGATAATTGATAAAGGACAGTATCAATGACAGTGAAGCTAATTGTGTTAATGGATGAGCGATTTTTGTTGTAAGCTTATAAAGATATTCCAAAACTCTCAACATCGTTGAGAGAAATTTCGTTCAGATATAACAAATCAATAAAAAGACAGCTACGTATTTGAATTCTTAAACCTATCTGACCTATAACAAAATTTTACCATCATTTTTACTTTTCCTTTTACTAACGAACCAGTAACAAACATATAGTAGCAAAATCCATCCGGGAATCAACTCAACCGATATTTTCAGCCCTGTTATCCACATAATCACTAAAATGCCTATTAGGAATATCAGACATATATAGTTCGATAGGGGATAGATATAAGAAGGAAACTTGGTTTTAATCTGATCTGCTTCTTTACTCCTTCTAAACTTCAAATGGGTAATGCTGATCATCAGCCAATTGATAATTAGTGAGGACACTACCAGTGACATCAAAATCTCCAATGCTTTCTCGGGCATTAGTTTATTGATTATAATACATATCGCCGCAAACAAGCTTGATACCAGAATTGCATTGATAGGTGCCGAGTTCTTATTTAGCTTCGATAAAAAAGAAGGTGCATTTCCTTGTTCCGCCAAGCCAAATAACATCCTGCTGTTACTGTAAACACAACTGTTATAAACAGATAAAGCCGCCGTCAACACAATCATATTAAGTACATTAGCAATCAAACTTGTGAAGTAAATAGTTTTGCCAAAAAGGCTAAACTGAAAGCCTTTTAAACTTTCAAATACCATTACAAAAGGACTACTATCGGTCGTAATGTTTTTCCACGGGGATAATGAAAATAGGATCACAAGTGCACCTACGTAAAAAATCAGAATTCGGTAAATCACTTGATTGGTAGCCTTTGGGATCGTTTTTTCAGGTTGTTCTGCCTCGGCAGCCGTTATCCCAATTAATTCTAGTCCGCCAAATGAAAACATGATTAATGCAATTGCGGCAAACAATCCCTGAAAGCCACCTTTTCCATCTGCACTTAAGAAACCCTTTGGGAAAAATCCACCATCATTCCATAGGTTTTGGATGTTTGCCTGTTCGCCTCCGTTACCACTAAAAAGTAAATAAACGCCAAAAATGATCATGGCAATAATGGCTACCACCTTTATTATAGAAAACCAGAATTCCACTTCGCCATATACCTTAACAGAAGTGAGATTTAAGGCATTAATAACGATAAAAAAGAAAAGACTTGATGTCCACAGCGGGATTTCAGGCCACCAGAAATGCACATAAATACCAATGGCAGTCAGCTCTGACATGCTAACCAGGATATACAATACCCAATAGTTCCAGCCGGAAGCAAAGCCAGCAAAAGACCCCCAGTACTTATTGGCAAAGTGGCTAAAGCTACCGGAAACAGGTTCTTCAACCACCATCTCGCCTAACTGACGCATAATAAAAAAGGCAATAACACCTGCCAGTGCATAGCCTAAGATTACAGATGGCCCGGCTAATACAGCTGCCGGACCAATACCTAAAAATAATCCTGTTCCTATGGCGCCCCCAAGCGCAATTAGCTGAATATGCCTATTTTGCAAACCTCTTTTGAGTGTTTGGTCTTCAGGCTTTTTGTTTTGTTTCAATATTTTATACTATTTATTCAATTACAATATAAGTATCACTCAAAATTTCAACAAAAATGGGAACTTATATTGATTATTGATAATACAGGCTCTTGTTTTTTAATATAAACCAAACATTTCGTATGGAACACGAACCTTTTACCCTGTAATAATAAGGGTCTAAATTTCCGTCACTCTCTCTTATTGCTCCGTCGTTGTTACCATCTACATAAGCGCCATAATTAATACTATAAGTTATTAATAGTTCATTTTTGTCATTTAAAGACTCTGTATGTAAAGACGGCGTGTATATTCTGGCATTAGAGCCTTTGTAGAATTCAGTAAAATTAAATACCAGCTTTTTAGATGTAAAAGGGCCGGTTGGACTGGTTGAAGTAGAAATATACATGTTAATTGAAGGAATCCCACAATAAAACCCCTGATCCATGGTTAAATGGATATACTTTCCATTCAGATAGCCAACGGAGTTGGTGCCTAGCCCTTTATTTATTTTCGCCGCCTCTGCAGTAGAAGCTATAGCAGACCATGAAGTTCCATTCCAGAACGTCCAACCCTGTGGGTTGTTTTGAGAGAAACGGGCAACATGTAAAAAGGTCTCGTAGCCAAAGCTATTTGGGTCGCCACGGCTGCCAAAAGAGTGAGATATAGTGTGATTGCCGTGGAATCTTCCATTAGTAGCGAGAGAGCCTTCATACCAGGCATCCTGAGTTATCCAAAGTACTTTGCCGTCTGAAAGCGGTATGCTGTTGCCCTGATCAAAGGCGACAGAACCTGTTGTTCTGTTAAAGAAATTGGTTGCATCACCATCACGGTAGCTGTCTTTTTGCAGTCGTGTAATTTCCCATTTTTGTTTCTTGTATAATTTGGGAGTTATTTCCGGTACTTCCACTTAGGTATAAGCCATTTGCTTTGTTAGAAATTTCATATTTACCAACTTCTGTAGATTATTCAATTTTCCATAATTGTGGATCCATCGTACTTTTAAGCTCCCAGTTCTGTTTCACCTGTGCATCTGCGCTAGCTGCATTTAAAAACATTCCGCTATGTAAATTTCTTATCTGGTAGTACTTAACCCCATCAGCAGTTGAGTTGTGTATAATATCCCATTCCTGCCATCTTTCTAAATTTTCTTCATTAACTGCTTCGGGTGCGCTAAGATTTATTGGGACTTCCTTCCAATATTTTTCATTGAATAATAAGTCGCCTTGTATTTGCATAACGCGTGCATCTGCACTGTTAGCAATACTGTAAGTTCCATAATCAATCATCTCTGAGCTTGGAGGGACTTCGACTTCTTCTTTAAAAGAAATAAGAAGGAATAATCCTACGAAAAATAGTAATCGTTTTATCATTTGTTTTGTTGATTGGTTACTTATATGTTTTGGAAATTCTCAAGATGTATCACTCAAAATATTAACAAAAATGGGAACTTATATTGAAAAAATTAATAACAGACAGTATTTAAAAATAGACGTCTCTTAGCAATTGCAATGCGCTGTTAAGAAGAATGGCTGCCCACATTTTCCATTTAGAAAATACTCGGGAAGAAAAAATAGATTGATAGTTAAAATGAACAGAACACGCATTGATGCCATATTTTAAATCTCCCATAATATCGTAACAGGTGTATAAGAGTTCTTTTTGTATTTCAAAAAGGCTTCAAGGTCTGTAAGGCAAAATCCTGCATAAAGTTTGCAGGATTTTGCCTTTATAATTTGCCATAGCAAAAAGCATACCTCCACCGTCATAACGAGGAGCAAAAGCGACGAAAATATCTCAAAACCAAATAGCGTTATGATACTGGTTCATTATACCGCTTCTGCTGTGAAGCTGTGAGAGTAGGGCAATTTCGTTATTTTACCTCAGCGTCTTTAATTTTTAAGTGAAGCTATTTTTACATTTTCGATTCGCGTTCCTTCCGATCTTAATAGGAGGTTTTCAACCTTTAAGTCCGGGTAGAAAGCGATCATAGTGCGCTGACCAGCAATTTCAGTATCGATCTGTGAGCCACCAAATTTGTTTTCATATTTGACAATTATGCGAACGCTAAACGGTTCGCCCGTATCGACCAAGTTTTCAATAGCATAATGACGTGCACCGTTTGGAGATCCTCCCTCACGCAATGACTTCTCTGGACCTGAGAAGTTTTGAAGGTGTCCTTTTCCGTATTGTGCTTTTTTGGCATGTGGGCTAATCTGAACTTCACAGGCATGGTCTTCACCGTCTGTGCCAAGAAAAAGTGCTCCGAGTTTTCCGGCTAGATCCTCACCGGGTTTTACGTCAAATGTTAAAAGGAAAGAGGAAGATTCTGTGGCAAAAGAGGAGGTCTCCTCAATTTTTTTCGCTAATGGTCTTTCTTTTTGAGTCACAGGAATTATTTCATCCATCCACTTCGTTCCAATCCTGCCGTCAGAAGATTGGATCATTTCGTGGATGTTCAATGTTCCGCCCCAACCCGCAATAGAGACCCAGCCAGCCAATAAGAAACGGCCATCGTTTATTTCTGTAACGGCTGGTACGGACATTCCATTATAAAAATCTAAACCTTGTTTAACCCCGTCTACAAAACTATCTTCTAGTGCATTTGCTGGCTTTGACCAAAAACCGGTAAAACCACCGATAATATAATCATAATTTCCCCAGCGAAAGAAGAAAGTACAGTCGCCTCCTGGAGGAAATTCTTGATTGATAGATCGCCAACCACCTACGATGGACTCCGACTCCCAGGTTCCTTTGGCTCCATAATTCGCTAACATGCGTAGGCGTCCTTCCGGGTCGGTGTAAACGCTTGGATTTTCACAAGGATGAAATAATATCTGTGTTTTCTTGAAATTACTGATGCCGTCTTCACTGATTGAATATGTAGATCCAGCAGGATAGCCCGGAATGGTATCATAGCGGAAAGATCCTGTAACACCGTGTTCATTGTAGTAATCCCATTGTAAGGGTAAGGTAGTTTGTTCCTTTGGATAGACTCGAGTCGTGTGCAGGCCATAGCTGAGGCAAAGTTTGTTATCAAAGATAAAAGGTGTACCGGTTCCGAATGTCTCCCATTGTTCCTCTATGGGTGTCGCTGCATCGTGTTCAGTCCATGTTTTGAAATCAGTCGTTGAGAGATGCTCGAAATAATGCGCCCCTTTTCCGAATTTACTGGCATGCCCTCGTCGATCAAATAGATAAAATACATGATAACGTCCCTCGTGATAGAAAGTAGCAACATCCCCCACCCAGGTATTGTGCCCTGGAGGCGTCCAATACTGAATCTCAGGTGAAATACGGGGTGTTTCCAATGCCACTTTTTGCGGCTCAATTCCTGGGAAGAAGATTTCGGCTTTAGAAACAAGTGAAGGATCTATTTCCCAAGTGCTTTGTGTTCCCCATTTGGGATAACCTAAGGCAAAATCGTTGTCAAGAAGTTCGTTGTCGATATATAAGGTCCATCGAGCACCAGAGAAATGAAGTACGACCTCGTGTTCCCCTTCTGGTGTATCCAGCATGGCGAAAGGAATGCCTATGGGCATGGCGCTCGCCTCTTCAGTTTTTCCAGGTGGATGGAGGCGTAAAGAGGCTTCCAGTACCGGAATGGAGCCATCAGGCATTGGGAAAGCCGGGTAGTTTTGATATTTTCGATCCTTCGCATCATGTTGAAAGGTAGTCACCTTCAACACGTCCGGAATGTTTAGGAGATTCTGGGTGGAGTTTTCTACTTTTAGATTGACCTTCAGTTTGATGGTAAAACTGCTGCTGTCAAACGGAACAGTAAAGGTTGCATTCGATTTTTCCGGCGAAAGAACGCTCAATGCTGACTCTTCCGAAAAATACCAAGGAGAAGAGTGTAACTCAAGTTGAACAGCCTGCCGTTGCTCAGCGCATCCGGCAAGGAGCAGGCTGCCGAAAAACATCAGCAGTACTATGGAAGAATTGACTAATTTCTTTTTCATTGATTAAATATTAAAGTGTAACAATTAGTGGCGTAACAATTTAAAAAAAGCACTGGCTGAATACGACGACAATATGATTGGATCATCAGGCATTGATTAAGTCTACAAGACAGTGAGTGTTGTTCATAGAAACTGACTCGATTCGCGAATCACAATTTCTCCAGTCAAGTTTATTGTAACGGGAATACGGTTATTATCCTTCAATCTCCGCATCAATAATTCAATACTTATATTGGCAATTTCCTCACAGGGTTGCCTGAAAGATGTTAATGAATGTTTAAGGTGTTTAGAATATTTCATATCATCATATCCACAAATCAAGACGTCTGAAGATATTTCTACTCCCAAGGTATCTAAAGACGACATTAATACAGCAGCAGTAGAGTCATTTGCACATATAATACCTGTTTTGCCAGGAGTTATCTCCATTTGCTTGACAAAATCTAAATCCTCCGGATTACCGCAAAATAGATTGTTGGTCGTAAAGGTGTGTCCATGTTTTAGAACCGTATCGCGAACTCCTGAAATACGTAAATCTACTGAGTTCGCTGAACCGGGGCGATAGAAAAAATGTAGCTTGTCACATCCTCGATCAAGGAGATGCTTAGCCATGGTAGAACCGGCACTGAAATTATCAATGCATACGACATCGAATTCACTGCGATTCGGAGACATTAGTATATCCCGATCTATCAGAATTAGTGGGATGTTTGCTTTTTGTATTGCTTTGCAAATCTTTAGATTTAACTCATAGGCATCCGGGACTCTTTCCAGCGGGGAGAAAAAGATACCATCTGCTTTTTTGTTTATGTAGTTTTCACAACAGGTTTCGATCAGTAGCTTCCTGATCTCTGCGCTGCCTGCTGTTGCACCTTCCCATAGGCAATTAAATCTTCCGCTTTCTGATTGTTTAAGCAATTGATCGTTAATAATGGAGAATATTTCTGATTCTCCAGGTCCTGGTAATAAAAGACCAAACGTATAGGTTGTGTTTGAGTATTGATGAGTGACAACTGTTCCAAGGCCCTTGGTTTTCTTGACAAAACCTTCGTCTTGTAGTTGATTATATACCTTGGCAATAGTTGGACGAGAAACGGAATATTTTTGGGCCAAAGTTTGTTCGGCCGGTAACATTGAACCTTGAAGGAATACTTCTTTAAGGATCTGGTCTTTTAATGTGTCGTAAATAGTTTTGCTGCTAATTTTAGCTTTCATACAGGTGATTTTAATAGTTGATATACAAATGTAATAATTTTTTTAATAAAAGTTTACATTTATATAGTTGATCGAAATATTTTATTTTACATATCGATTTTTAATGTAATATTTTTCATTGCCTATTAATGTTTTAATATTTTTCAATAAATAATATATATTATTATTGTTACATTTTCCAAATGTAATAATTAAGGATTTTAGTTCATCTTTTTAAGGTGCTTAAATATTATAATCATTTGATTATAAGTCTTTTAAAATGTATATATGTCATATAGACTCTTTCTTTTTTTATTGCATTCGGTGTATTTTATTTTGTTGTAAACCCCATTAAATGTAATGTTTATGATGATAGAATATGTGGAAATTTGTTTGCTTGTATTAATTAAGTTAATATATTTGTGGTACGAGCTAGCTATTTATCTGTTATGTAAATGTAATTTAATGGCATTGTTTCTCACAGTTTTACTGTAAAAACTTAAATGATGTTTAAATGAAAAAGATACTTTTGGGAATACTTCTGTCAGTTGCAATGACTTCTTATGCTCAAGTTGTAAAAGATTATAACCCCGCAATTCAAAAAACAACAAACATACAGTATTTTAAACCTGCCGAAGAACATTTGTTTTCTGGCGACTGCATGCCTTATTACAATAAGGGTACATTTTATTTGTATTGGTTGCTGGATGAAGGTCATCATGCTGGTTTGGGTGGTTTGGGGGGACATCAGTGGGCATTGAGTACGTCTACCGATTTGGTAAATTGGAAGCATCATCCGGTAGCTTTAGGTATTGAAAACGAGGAATGGGAAAAATCGATATGTACCGGTTCAGTAATCGTGGAGAAAGAAAAGTTTTATGCCTTTTATTCCACTCGCGTAAAGGAAGGGGAAAAAGTACATGAACAGCTAAGTTATGCAATAAGTAGTGATGGGGGATATACTTATGTGAAACAGGAACCCAATCCGTTTTATTATCCACCTGAAGAATGTATCAGTAACGATTTTAGAGATCCCAAGGTGTTTAAAGGTGAGGATGGTTTGTTTCACTTATTTGTTCCTGGTAATTTAAAAGAACCTTCCTTGGCCAATTTTGGAGGCTATTTAGTTCATCTAATTTCGCCAGACCTAAAAAATTGGAAAGAGATTGAATCTCCATTGCGCGGTCAACGAGGTACACCGGAATGCGCAGATTATTTTAAATGGGATGATTGGTATTATCTGCTATATAGTATTGGTGGACATACATATTATTTAATGTCTAAAGAAGCTTATGGTCCATGGATATACCCTGAGTCTCAATCCTTGATTGAGTATTTCGGGAGTGTATATAAGACAGCCGAGTTCAAAGATGGACGTCGTATTGCGGTTGCATACTCTCCTAGTCGTAAAGATGATAAAGATAATGGTGAAAGGGTTTGGGGAGGGACAGTACTGTTCCGGGAGGTTTTTCAGGAACTAGACGGAACTTTGTCAACCAAGTTTCTGAAAGAGGTCTTGCCTCTCTCGTCCCCGATAGCGACTCCTGTCATACAGATTATGTCACCTTCAGATATTGTTTCTGTTTCCAATGGAACAGTTACGATGGAAGCTTCAGGTGATATCGGGATTGCCAAAATCTCTAATCTGCCTGAACATTATCGAATCTCGATGAAAATTGAACCCGACGGTAATTATGAAGAACTTGGATTGTTTTTACGAGCAACAGATGATCAGCGGACTGGTTACCGATTGGAATTGGATCCGAACAATCAAAGTGTTCTTATGCATAACACCTCCATTCAATCAGTAAAAGATTTGGACAAGCCGATTACCCTGGATGTGCTCGTATACGATGAGTTTTTTGATGTCTCTATAAATAACAAGCGATGTATACTCAACCGGTTGCCTGAGCAAAAGGGAAAGAACCTCATCTTTTATGTAAAAAATGGCAACGCTGTTATCCGAGACATAAAAATTGAGGAATTTGACAAATAGGCCAGACAGGAAAGCAAAGATAATAAACACGTTAAATTTAATCATCTTATTTATGAAACAAACAACACTTCGAATAAAAAGAGCACTGTGTCGACTGACATATGTGTTTTTCTTGAGCATGATTACCATACAGACGTATGCTGAAGATCCTGCAATTGCCATTTATCAACAGAAGATAGTAGCGACAGGTATAGTTTTAGATAATTTGGGAGCGCCGATACCTAATGTTTCTATTGTTGAAAAGGAGACGCCTAGTAATCGTACAAGTACAGATGAAAAGGGACGTTTTTCTTTAAAAGTAGATAGTAAGAATAGGCTGGTTTTTAACTATCTTGGATATAAGACCATGGAGATACCTGCTTCTACAGTAAACGATTTAACAGTCCAGTTGGTTGAAGATGTATTAAATTTAGAAGAAGTGGTCGTGACGGGTTATACTAGTCAGCGTAAAGCAGATTTGACCGGAGCAGTCTCAGTTATTAAAGTCGACCAGATTCGGTCCAGTACAACAGGAAGTGCAATGCGGGCAGCCCAGGGAAAAGTAGCGGGTATGGCTGTTTCTACAAATGGATCACCAAACCCTACTGCGTCGATTCGTATTCGCGGTGAAGGAACCTTGAATAATAATGATCCATTATATATTATCGATGGGACTCCGACTACTCGTTCTATGGGTGAATTGGCTACAATGGATATTGAATCTATCCAAGTATTGAAGGATGCTTCATCGGCGTCAATTTACGGATCACGTGCGGCAAATGGAGTTATTATTATAACTACGAGAAGAGGGAGGAAAGGAACCACTGTTGATTTTACGGCTTCTAATACGATTACCAGTAGTGCCAAGCCTTATGAATTGATGAATACGGAGCAAAGAGGAATTGCACAATATTGGGCTATTAAGAATAACGATCCGACAGCAGATCCTAACTTGGTCGGAATTGGTTTTGTGAGGGATTATAACGGTTTATATCAATATCAAGATCGTCAGGATGCAAACGGCAATTGGATATTGGATAAAGTATCTTGGCGAGAATACCTGGATCCGATCGAACAAACCATGCGTTCAGCAGATACGGATTGGCAAAAAGAGATTTTGAGAACAGGAATGATTCAACAATACAATGTTACACTTTCTTCTGGAACAGATCAAGGAAATGCGCTTTTTGCCCTAGATTATTATGATAATAAAGGGACCATTAAAGGTAATTTTTTCAGACGTTTTAACGGGCGTGTAAATTCAGATTATAGTTGGTTGGGTGGAAAAGTGAAAATAGGTGAGAATTTTACGGTATCGCAATGGCGCTCGAGTTCTAATGTGGGGGACGGTAATCTGGGAAGCACAAAATCTCTCATGTCAATCGTTCCGGTACATACTGTGGATGGTATTGGTTGGGGCGGTCCAATTGGAGGCATGAGTGATCGACAGAATCCCGTACGCTTGATCGAGAATAATAAACAGAATCACCAGGATAATCTGAGACTGTTTGGAAATGCTTTTGTCAATATTGAATTATTGAGAGGGTTGACTTTCCGCTCATCATTCGGTGCTGATTTCGTCGGTTATTGGAGAAGAACAATGGATTTAACCTATCAGTCTGGTTTCATGAGTGAGAATCGGAATGGAGTGTTTGAAACATCTGATTTTAACTTTGACTGGAACAATAGCAATATCTTGCAATATGTGTTCAATAAAAACAAGCATAGTTTTGACGTGATGCTTGGACAAGAAACAGTGGATCATACCTACCAAAATCTTTGGGGAAGTCGTCGAGTGTTCGCATTGGAAACGCCAGATTACATGCAGTTAGATGCGGGTGAGGAGGATCGAGATAATGGTGGCGGGGCCAGTAAAAACACGTTAATTTCATGGTTTGGTAAGTTTAACTATAATTATGGAGATCGTTACTTGGCTTCAGCAACCTTACGTCGAGATGCTTCGTCTGTTTTTGGATCAAATAATCGTTGGGCCACTTTTCCAGCGTTCTCTTTTGGGTGGGTACTTAATAATGAGCCGTTCTTAGAAGATGCATTATCAGGATTCTCGATGTTAAAGCTACGCTATGGATGGGGGCAGAACGGGAATTCACGGATTGATGATTATGCAGCTTATTTATTATATCGTCCACTTTATGATAATTTAGCTGAAGACTGGAATTGGGGAACAGCTTATGACTTTACAGGACAAGGGGGAAGCAACCTTCCATCAGGTTTTCGCCGAACCCAACGAAATAATCCAAACTTAAAGTGGGAAACGACCACCCAAAACAATTTCGGTTTAGATTTTGGTTTCCTTAATTATAAATTTGGAGGCTCCTTTGACTATTATATCAAAAAAACAACCGACATATTAATGAAACCAGGTACTGTTGCGACTTTGGGTGAAGGAGCAGAAATGTGGTTGAATGGTGCAGATATTGAGAATAAAGGGGTTGAATTGACCTTGAGTTACACAGATAAATACGGTGATTTCGGTTTAGATATTAGCGGCGTGTTTTCACATAACAAACAAAGGATATTGAAGGTTCCGAATGATGTTATCAACAATTTTGCAGGAAATGGAACAGATCAAAATATTCTTGGACGCCCTCGGTCAGCAATGTACGGTTATGTTGCGGAAGGGCTTTTTCAGTCGCAAAGTGAAGTTGATGAGCATGCCAGTCAAGTAGGTGCCGCTCCAGGACGTATACGATTTAAAGATATTAATAATGATGGAAAAATTGATAGCGAAGACCGTACTTGGTTAGGAAACCAAGACCCAGCATTGGAGTACGGAATTAACATTGGAGTGAATTGGAAAGATTTTGATTTCTCTATATTCTTCAACGGCTTACTAGGAAAAAAACTCAATGTGCAGGGGTGGAAATCATGGACAGATATCTACGCTTTAAGTACCTCGGGTGAGAACTACGGAACCCGTATGTTGGGTGCTTGGACACCAACAAACACCAATACTACAATTCCGGCAATGTCGATTAATAATTATAACGATGAAGGGCGGTTTTCTACCTACTATGTTGAGAGTGGTTCCTATATGAAAATTCGGAATATGGAGTTGGGGTATACTATTCCGATGAGTCTTTTGGAGCAGGTGAAAATTAAACGTGCTCGCATCGCATTGAGAGCGGATAATGTTTTCCGATTGAAGAAAACTTCGGGAGATAACCCTTATACAGGACTGGATCCAGAAACACCAGGCAACGGTTATCCTTTGCCATTTTCAATGACTTTTGCTTTAAATGTTTCTTTTTAAAAATGATAAAAAAACGATATATGAAACTATTAAAAATAATTGCACTTGGTCTAATCCTGGCAATATTCAGTTCTTGTGAAAGGATGCTCGACACAAAACCACAAGGGGTGGTTGGTGATGAAGATTTAAACAAGGTAGAACAAGTGGAGCAAATGATTAATGCTGCCTATTCTTTTACCGGGCAAAACCACTTCAATAAACAAATGGGCTTGCCATACGAAGAAGGTTCAGTTCGTGGAGGTGAAGCTTATAAGGGTGGATCAGGAACGAATGATAACGCAGAAAGAAACCTATGGGAAACCTTTACGTATATGCAGGCGACTAATGTTGGTGATCTGGATAACCTTTGGTGGGTGCATTATGTGGCGGTTGGGCGTATTCACGATGCATTGCGACGCGTTAAAAACCTTGATGCAGAAGAATATCCTTTGCGGGAACAACGAATTGCAGAGCTACGGTTCCTTCGTGGTCACATTTATATGTATATGAAACAAAGTTTTAAATCTTTCCCGTACATTGATGAAGATACTCCAGAAGAAATGTACGATCAGGTAAGCAACGACGATTTGACAAACGACGAGTTATGGGCAAAGCTAATTGATGATTTTCGTTATGCAGTTGAGGTATTGCCTGAAGCACAAGGCGAAGTTGGTCGTCCGACCAAATTTGCTGCAAAAGCCTATCTTGCTAAGGTTCTTATTTTCGCGGCTTACGAGCAGGATGATAATCATAATGTGATTAATATTAACCGGGAAAAGCTAACTGAAGTCGCGGCTTTGTGTAAGGATATTATTGACAATTCGGGAAAACGTTTGGCTCCAGATTTTGCAGAAAACTTTTTATGTGAATATGAAAATGGCACCGAATCAATTTGGGCTATCCAGTATACAACAAGTACACCACAAGGTCGTTTGAATTCTTGGTTAATTTCACCTGTGAATTCAGATTATGGCTGCTGCGGGTTCCTTCAACCGTCGGTGAATATGATGAACCGTTATAAAACCGAAAATGGTGTGCCCGATTTTTTGAACTTTAATACCGGTATGACCTTGGATAATAAGCAAGCATTTACGACGATTCCTATGGATCCGCGTTTGATGCATACTGTCGCGGTACCAGGAATGCCTTGGAAGTATTCTCCTACGTATATTATGGGAGAAAGTTGGGTGCGTACACCTGAAGTTTACGGCTATTCTATGAGTCAAAAAATGATTGTACTGCCGACATCGGATTGTTTCAAAAAAACGAACCCGTTTATGGGAGCCGGTTTGAATTGGGACGTTTTGAGGTTAGATGAAGTTATGCTTTGGCGTGCCGAAGCGCTGATTCAACTCGATCAAGATATGGTTGAAGCGCTATCGTTGATTAATCAGATTCGTGAACGTGCTGCTAATAGTGCCGACCGATTGGTGTTTGAGGATGGAACACCGACAGGAAAGTTTAATGTTGAATCCTACAAACCAGGTATTAATTGCCCGGCATGGACCAAGGATTTCGCAATGCAGGCACTACGTTGGGAACGTCATTTAGAATTCGCTACGGAAGGTAAATGGTTCTTTGATTTGGTTCGTTGGGGAATAGCGGCTGAGTATATGAATGAATATTTTCAGGTCGAGAAAACGCGACGTTCTTATTTGAGAGATGCGACCTTTACGAAGAACCGCGATGAATATTTTCCAATTCCTCAGCAGCAGATTAGTTATGTGAAAGGGTTGTATAAGCAGAATGCGGGTTGGTAAAGTACGTTGATATTTTTTAGATTGATCAACCTTGATGGAATAGGTCGCTTTATTTCGTTGAGGTAGATCAATCATCAATACTTTTGAATGCCGATGGCATTCGTTACACATTATAGATTTCGGAAAATGAAAAAAATATTGATGGGATGCATGGTTTCGATTATGCTAGCGAGCGCCTGCCGTTCAACAAGTGTATTGAATAGCGCTGTCGCTGTGTGGTCTTTTGACAACCTCCGAGACCAGGTAGATGACAAAAACTTATTAAAATCTTATGGTGAAGTTTCGATCGTTAGCCTAAAAGGAAATGAAGCCAATGCGTCAAAGAAGCGAAGTGGAAAAGGTAAAGCTGCTCAGTTCGATGGAAGTTCCTGGCTTGACGCAGGGCAAGGGATCAATGGTGATTTCAATCTGACAGGGAACGAGGTATCGCTTTACGCTAGGATAAAAGCATCTGCAGTAAAAGGATATTCGCCTATTTTAGCCAAGGCTGGTCAAGACCAGAATCTCGCCTATAGTATAGCTCTTAATTTAGTTGATAATGATGTTTACATCGAGGTGAAAATGGGAAGCGATGAAATTGGAGGAGCTCATATGTTAAAACATAAGCTACCCCAGGACGAAGTTAATGAGTGGCATGATATTGTTTTTCGTTTTAACGGAAAAACTTCGGAATTATATGTAGATGGAAAATTGCGGGACGATGAAGTTACTGTGGGACAGATTCGAGATTGGAACCGTAGACCTTTACTTATTGGAGCCGAATATCAAACGCCATACGGGTATGCAGATGTTACACAAGATGAAGTCGGAGCCACCTTTGAAGGACTGATTGATATCGTTGCCTTATGGAATACCGCTCTATCCAATAAAGACATCATGGAGTTATCAAATGTTAATACATTAGAATGTGGACGGCCACAATACTATGCGGAAAGATACCGCCCCCAATTCCATTTTACATCTCAAAAAAATTGGCTAAATGACCCGAATGGATTAGTGTATTATGAAGGAGTATATCACTTGTTTTTTCAGTATATGCCTCCTCATCGTCCTGGAGCATTTAAAGATTGGGGACATGCCATCAGTAAGGATTTAGTACATTGGGAGCAAATTCCAAATCATATTACGCCGCATAAGGTGTGGTCAGGATGCTGGTCTGGATCGGCAGTTGTCGACGTGAACAATGTGGCCGGTTTCCAAACGGGAGATAAAAAGACGATCGTGGCATTTATTACCAATGGTGGACATCCTGAGAATGGCTTGGGCCCATTATGTACACAAAATATTGCCTACAGCAATGATGGAGGGATGACATTCACCTATTATGACCAAAATCCAGTTATAAAACATATAAAAAATGCGAATCGGGATCCCAAAGTAGTGTGGGACAACGATTCTCAACAATGGATTATGTCTTTGTTTATGGATGAAGGCTATGATTTTGGCATTTTCGGTTCGAAAGACTTGAAAGAATGGAAGTATCTTAGCACCGTTACTATAGAGGGAGTACGGGAATGTCCCGGATTTGAACCCATAGCACTCGATGATGATCCGAATAATAAGAAATGGGTGTTTTTTGGCGCCAATGGAAGTTATGTCATTGGTTCTTTTGACGGAACCAGCTTCAAGCCGGAGACTGAGGTTTTACAGGGAGATTATGGGGTGAACTATTACGCTCCACAGACCTGGAGTGACGCTCCTGACGGTAGATCTCTCGTCATTGCTTGGATGCCGACACAGAAATATCCGGGAATGCCATTTGAACAACAAATGAGTTTTCCAACTGAGTTATCATTGCGCACCACACAAAATGGATTAAGGGCTTTTCGTGTTCCTATTCGCGAAATAAAAAATCTATATGATAAGACCTTTGCTTGGAAGAACCATACTATAGAAGGAGAGGAACAACTTCGGGAGCTTAATGGTGAGCTTTTTGATATGGAATTCGAACTAGACGTATCCCGTTCATCCACTTTTGAGATAGTACTCCGCAATATAACGATTACTTATGATGCCAATAAAGGTACACTTTCATGTGGTGGAACGCCTATGCGCAACGGGATTATTCCAGAAGATTGGGTAACTAAAAATAAAGCTGAAATTAACGAAAAAAACAATCTTGGAATGGCTCCCTTACCCCCCCTGAATGGTAAGATTCGATTGCGTATCTTGTTGGACCGGAATTCTGTCGAGATTTTTTCGAACAATGGAGAAGTGGTTATGAGTTCAGTTTTTATGCCAGATGATAATAACAAAACCTATGCAATCAGGTCTAATGGCGCTCTCCAAGTCGTGAACGCACAGATTCATGCCTTAAAATCAGCCTGGGGGATATAAACGCTTACCTAACGGACAATTATTTTATCTCTTGTAGTATTGATAAATTTAGGTCACATTTAGCTAATTGAAGCGTTGCAAACAATAAGTTTTATAAAAGAAATAACAGAACATAATAATATGAAAAATGAAAATTTTTTAACGAAGATCGTCCCATTGATGCTGGTTTTTTTTACTATGGGGTTTATAGATCTCATTGGAATAGCCACAAATTACGTAAAGAGTGATTTTAACTTGTCTGACACCGCAGCAAATGCATTTTCAATCATGGTATATTTATGGTTTCTTGTTTTTTCAGTTCCTACCGGTATATTGATGAATAAAATCGGCCGAAAAAAGACAGTTTTATTGAGCCTGATCGTCACCTTTATAGGTTTATGTGTCCCTTTTATTGTTTATAGTAGTCTTTCAATGCTTCTTTGTTTCTCGCTCTTGGGTTTGGGAAACACGTTGATGCAGGTATCACTGAATCCTTTGTTAACCAATATTGTTAGTAGAAGTAAATTGCCGAGTTATTTGACACTTGGCCAATTCGTAAAAGCCATAGCTTCCTTTATTGCACCGATCATTGCAGCACAGGCATTAATCCATTACGGAAATTGGAAGCTGCTCTTTCCAATGTTTGCCGTCGTTACGTTAATTGCAGCGTTTTATCTTTATTTTACATCGATAAAAGAGCATGTAATCGAGGGAAAGCCTTCGTCATTCAAGGGGTGTGTTGCATTGTTGGGGGATAAGTTCATTCTGATTCTGTTCTTCGGTATATTGGTTCACGTTGGTATCGATGTGGGTGTGAATATTACTGCGCCAAAATTATTGATCGAACGAGCAGAAATGGCATTAGCCGAAGCTGGTTATGCTACCAGCTTGTATTTCCTTTTCCGAACCTTCGGGTGTTTTGCCGGAGCCTTTATCTTAGCGAAGTTTCCCTTGGGTAATTTCTTTATTTTTAGCGTTCTCCTAATCCTATTGGGTATTTTGGGGCTTTATTTTAGTTTTGATACAGTTACTATTTATATCTGTGTAGCTGTAATAGGATTGGGTAATTCCAACATCTTCCCAATCATTTTTTCGCGCGCTTTGGTATATATGCCTGCGCGCAATAATGAAATATCTGGATTAATGATTATGGGAATAGCCGGTGGTGCCATTTTTCCATTGTTAATGGGAGTAGCTTCTGATAGTTTGGGCGGCCAGATAGGTGCAGTAATTGTATTGACAATATGCGTTACTTATTTACTTTTCCTGACTTCACAGTCTAGGTTTATTAAACAACATTAGAAAATAAGCGTTTGAATATAAAGATACTTGAATTAAAAGTATGACCATGCACTTTATAGGAATAGATATTGGAACCAGCTCAGTCAGCGGTGTCGCTTATAATTATGAAAATAATAAAATTGAATCGGTAACAAGAGAGAATGATTCGACTCTTTCTTCATCAGAAAGCTGGGAGAAAATCCAGGATCCCAGGCGTATTATGGATATAGTGAGCGGAATATTGGATGATTTCTCTTCGCGTTATTCCGACATTAAAGGAATCGGTATTACCGGGCAAATGCATGGAATACTCTATGTAAATCAGGAAGGCGATTCAGTCAGTCCTCTCTATACTTGGCAGGATGGTAGAGGAAACCAGTTATATCTGGGCGGTGAAACGTATGCTTCTTTTCTTTCTGAGTCGACTGGATATGTTGTCGCCTCCGGGTTCGGACTAGTGACACACTTCTTTAACAGCATGAATGACCTAGTTCCCACCAATGCAAATAAAATCTGTACAATTATGGATTATGTGGTAATGAAACTTTCAAGTCGAAGAACTCCTTTGACTGATTACTCGAATGGAGCAAGTCTTGGGCTCTTTGATTTGGAAGGATTGAAATTTGACCATTCTGCCCTGCACAAAATAGGTGTTGATCGATCTATTCTTCCAGAATTATCCAAATCAGCGACTTGTTGCGGTTATTTTAAGGATCTAATTCCTGTTTATTCGGCAATAGGAGATAATCAGGCTGCTTTTTTAGGTTCAGTAAAAGATATTCACAAATCTATTAATATCACAGTAGGTACGAGTAGTCAGATTTCGTTCTATTCTGAAAAGTTCTTGAATATTCCCACATTGGATACACGGCCTTTTCCGGGCGGTGGATATATCTTAGTTGGCGCAGCTTTGTGTGGAGGACAGGCTTTTGTGATGTTAAAGACTTTTTTTGAGAAGACGCTGGAGAAGTTTACAATAAAGCTACCAGAAGAATTAGATATTTATCGAGTCATGACTTCAATTTTATACAAAGATAATTCGAATGATCTTCCTATTGTAGAAACACTTTTTGATGGTGTTCGTTCCGATCCAGGGAAGAGAGGATACATTGAAAATATTTCGTTAAAAAATTTCACTCCGGAGAATCTGATTCTCGGCTTTTTGAAAGGCATTAGCCGTGAACTGTATAACTTCTATCAGAGCTTTCCCGAGAAAATAAAAAGCGAAAAAGAAATTGTAGTAGGGTCTGGAAATGCGCTAAAAAAAAATCCTTTATTATGTAGGGCATTCGAGGAGCAATTTGACATTGAATTAATTTTATCAGCCTATTGGGAAGAAGCTGCTTTTGGAGCTTGTGTAAGCGCGATAAAGAGCGCAGGATATCTGCTCCCGTTGCAAGCATAGGTATATGCTTTTTTACAGAGATGAAGAGATGTTTTAGTGGCCTGTGACGTTTTTGTGGTTGTTGCCACGACTTTCGAATGGGTATTTCAGGTAATAGGCATTACCTCTGCGTTTGCAGATGGCAAAGAAAGAATAGGTCATGTGATGTCCTGTGCAGCCTCATGGGTTCCTGCGAATAAATAAAAGCAATTTTAAAAGTGTCCGCCGCTTTGATTAATTTCTTTTTCAAGCAGTTTAAAAACATCCAAAAATATAGAATTCAAGTCATCCAGCGCTTTATCAAATACAAGTTTTGCTTCTTTTGCTTCTCTTTCACTAAATTTCTCAATCCAAACCCTTTGGCCAATGCGATCGAGAGCATAAATCAGACTTTCCGTTTTGTTATAGCTTTCCAGATAACGGCTTTCAACAAAGTTATCGAGAAAAGGATGAAAGCTTTGTGAACCAATAATTCCCAATTTATCCATAAAGGTATCAAGTATATCTGAATCCACAGCAGCCAATTTTTGATAAAACAAACTCGTATCAACCAGTTTATTGCGAATTAAGAGACTGTCAAGTATGAGTTCGTAGCCAACGTGCGCAAGGAAAAAGGGTCTTTTGGGCAATGTTAAAAACACGTTGGCTAGTTCTTTTCTTAAAAGTGAAGTGTGAAGTTTAAATGGTGCGGAATTGTGAAAAAGCATATCAACTTCTAAATGAAGTTTCCAACCGGAATAAAGAAAAGCCAGATCGGAATTTTCCTTAAAAGAGATAAACTGCTTTTCAGGATTGAATTTCCAGCTTTCATGATGGTTTCGAAAAAGGTCAGGAAGTATTCCTCCCAAGGAATAATAGGGGTTGTCTATGCTTTTTGTAAAATAGAAATGCGATAAAAAATTCACGGTTCTTTTTTCTGTAAGGTAATAAAAAGCGCTGATTTACATCGAACGGAGAATAAAATTTTAATTTTTTGTTTATTTGTAATAATGACTCCTTATCAAGAACGTACACTTTCAGAACTCAAGCTATGGCAACTAAAGATGCAAATGAAGGCATCTTTGGGCAATCGTTTAGCTAAGAACGTACAAGTGCGGTTAAATAGTATGATTCCTGAAAAGATTCATCGCGCTATTACTTTTGCAATTGAGAAAATGGTAAATGGGGTTTTATGTGGTACCAAATATATAACTGCTAAGCCAAAGGAAGATGCTTCATTTCAGCTTAGGGAGGCTTATGTGAAAAGGCAAATTCGCTTTTATCAGAAAACTGCCTCAGTAGAAGGAGCTGTTACGGGCGCAGGAGGTATTATAATGGGCTTTGTTGATTTCCCTGCCTTTCTCACGATCAAAATGAAGATGCTTTTTGAAATAGCGTCACTTTATGGATTTGATGTAAAGGCTTATAAGGAACGGCTTTTTATTCTTTATATATTTCAGCTGGCATTTTCAAGTCAGCAAGGAAGAAATGAAGTCTATAAACGGATTGAAAACTGGGAGAGCTATAGTAAACAATTGCCACAGGATGTAGAAGAATTTGATTGGCGTACCTTTCAACAAGAATATCGTGATTACATTGATCTGGCTAAAATGGCTCAATTGATCCCGATAATCGGAGCGGCAGTTGGTGCTATCGCAAATTATCAGTTAGTAAAGCTATTGGGGACAACTGCTATGAATTGTTACCGGATGCGCTTGTTGGAAAATGGTCGATTTGACGGTAATGCTACTTAAAGGCTGCCAATGCATAAAAGATTCCAGCTGTTATTAACAAGAAAATGATGATACTGATTCGATGGCCAAAATTGAAGGTATAGCCCATTGACCGGATTTTTTTGGGAACGATAAACCGGCTGTCGCTCGAATTAAAATAAAATATTCCAAACTTGTAATTTGAAGGGTTATCAATCGGGTCAATCATATCATAAAGATAAAAACTTTGTTTTGTTTCCTTCAAAATTATTTTATACTAACGCTTTAATTAGCTGGCTATCGGGGATTTTCATAACTTTGTAGCACAAAAATAATTATGAGTACACCGGTAGATAAAATACTTTCTGGAGGATATTGCAACTCTCTAACTCATTATTCGAGATATTTGACCCGTGAAGTTACAATAGGTGATTTGCCAATGGGTGCGAATAACCCGATTCGTATACAAAGTATGACAACAGTTGATACAATGGATACGCTGGGTTCGGTAGAGCAGACCATTCGTATGGTCAATGCTGGTTGTGAGTATGTGAGAATTACTGCCCCTAGTATAAAAGAAGCAAATAATCTGGCTGAAATTAAAAAGCAATTGCGCCTGAGAGGATATAAAGTTCCTTTGGTGGCTGACATTCATTTTACGCCAAATGCTGCGGAAGTTGCTGCAAGAATAGTTGAGAAAGTACGAATCAACCCCGGTAATTATGCCGATAAAAAGAAATTCAGTGAATTAACTTATACAGAGGCTGAATATCAAAATGAACTTGAGCGGATCTATAAAAAGTTTGCTCCGCTGGTTAATATCTGTAAAGAGTATGGTACTGCTATGAGAATTGGTACCAACCATGGCTCTTTGTCTGATCGTATTATGAGTCACTATGGTGATACTCCGCAAGGTATGGTGGAATCTGCTATGGAATTTATCCGGATGTGTGAGGATTTGAGATATTATAATCTGGTAATTTCCATGAAATCTAGCAATCCTCAGGTGATGGTGCAGGCTTATCGTTTACTTGTAGAACGAATGAATGCAGAGGGGATGAATTATCCCTTGCACTTGGGCGTAACCGAAGCGGGGGATGGAGAGGATGGCCGTATAAAATCGGCAGTAGGTATTGGTACTTTATTGGAAGATGGCCTTGGTGATACCGTGCGGGTTTCTTTAACTGAAGAACCTGAGCTGGAAGCTCCGGTTGCTATTGCCTTGGTGAATCGTTATTCAAAACGTGCTGAAAATGCAATTTCATCGGAAGCTTTTTATGAACTCGATCAGATTAAACTTCCACTTGACGGATATACCAAAAGAGAAACCAGCGAAGTAAACAATTTTATCGGAGGCAGTATGGTTCCCCGGGTGATGGTAGATATCTCTAAACAAAATTTGAAAGATCCTTATATTTTAATGGCAGTTGGCTATCGGTATGACGCCTTGCTGGATAAATATCACATGGGCGAACAATCTGTTGATTTTGTTTATCTGGCAGATTCCTTGACGTCTTTCACCATGCCGGCAAATTTGAAACAGATATATAATGTTGATACGTGGAAGGGATTAAAAGACAAGACGAATATACACCCCTTATTTACGCTCCAGGAATATATAACGAGCACAGTACATGATCCGGCTATTAATTTTGTTGTTATCAGTAATGATGACATAGAAAGTGATTTGTTTGGTTCTCTTGAAATAGATCATACCCTTGTTTTTATTCTGGAAACAGAGAAGGAACACGGAATGGCTGACCAACGATTATTCTTCAATAAACTTGTAGAATTGGGAATTGACATTCCGGTTATTATAAAAAGAAGTTACTCGTCATCTGATTTTAATGGTCCTTTGGGTGACTTAACCAGCTCTGAAGAGCCTGTATCAAAACTTCAGCTTTACGCAGGTACCGATTTCGGTGCTTTGTTTACCGATGGCTATGGTGATGGTTTATGGATTGACGCACCTTCAATAAGCTTAGACAGCATTGCATCTACCTCTTTCGGAATATTGCAGGCCACGCGGTCCCGGATTTCCAAAACAGAATATATCTCATGCCCAAGCTGTGGCAGAACCTTGTTTGATCTGCAGGAAACAACTCAGCTTATCCGCAGCCGGACAAATCATTTAAAGGGTCTGAAGATTGGAATAATGGGTTGCATTGTAAACGGACCCGGAGAAATGGCAGATGCAGATTATGGGTATGTAGGAGCCGGCCCTGGTAAAATCACTTTATACCGCGGAAAGCAGGTGGTAAAGAAAAATGTTGATACAAAAAATGCCCTGGATGAGTTGATAGAAATTATCCGAAATGATGGCAAATGGCCTGATATAGAGGATGTTTAGGTCATTTATTATTTATAAACGTTCTAAATATTTGTGTTTTACAAAGTCTTGACAATGTGCAGTCACCTTATTATGTACTTTTGTAATCAGTTAAGCACGATTCTATAGCCTTGAAAAATCTTAAAGTAATTGCATTTACGCATAAAAATGTGGACCTAAAAGACTTGGGTAATCTTGTTATTTGTGATGAAGAACTAGAGCCAAGATTAATTCAGTTAAAAAACATTTTTAATACTTCTGAAATATTTTATATCGGTACATGTAACCGTGTAGAATTTGTATTCTATGGCGAACAGGAATTGGATGATGCTTTTAAAAGTCGCTTCCTGGATGTAGTGGGATGTTCAGCACTTAAAAACCAGCATTCATGTATTTTAAGCCAGATTGATACATATGAAGGAGTACATGCTGTAAATCATTTATTCCGGATATCTTGTTCTCTTGAAAGCCTGGTAGTGGGTGAAAAAGAAATTCTTGCTCAGGTTCGCAAAGCATATGAGCGCTGCCGGAATGCCGGCTTTACGGGCGACTTTATGCGCATGCTAATGAATCGTCTTGTAAAAACTGCAAAGGAAGTATATACCCGTACTGGTATCTCCAGAAAACCAGTTTCAGTAGTTTCCCTGGCATACCGCAGCTTACGTGATCTTGGTTTGGGAAGCAGTCCCCGTTTTTTAATTATAGGAGCGGGCGAAACCAATCAAAACATTGCTAAATATATTCAAAAGCATAAAGACTCTGATTTTGTAGTGTTTAACCGGACATTTGAGAAGGCCGAAGCACTGGCAAAGGAATTAAATGGCCGTGCATTTCCATTATCAGAGCTTGAAAATTATCGTGAAGGTTTTGATGTGCTGATTACCTGCACCGGTTCTGTAGCGCCAATAATCAACAATGAGCTTTATCAGAAATTGTTAAATGGAGACACTTCAAAAAAGACGATCATTGATTTAGCAATCCCGAACGATACTCATAAAGACGTTATCCTGAACAATGCGATCAATTATATTGAGGTAAGCAGTTTACAGGCGATTGCAAATAGCAATCTTCAGGAGCGGTATGAAGAGTTGATTCACGCGGAACGTATTATAGAAGAAAATATTCAAGAGTTTTTACCTCTTTTAAAACAACGGAAGGTTGAAATTGCAATGCGCGAGGTTCCCCAGAAAGTAAAGGAAATTAAATCTTTTGCTTTAAATACCGTATTTGCTCAGGAAGTAAATTCGATGGATGATGATTCCCGTGCTGTTTTAGAAAAGGTGATTAATTATATGGAAAAGAAATATATTAGTGGCCCGATGATTATGGCGAAAGAGATCCTGGCAAACAATAGTGAGTTAAAATAAATACTTCTATTTTTGCATCTATATTTAATAAAAAAACACTGTGAACAGAAAGCTTATTATTGGTACCCGAGGTAGCGAATTGGCTCTTTGGCAAGCCAATCATATTAAAGGTCGTTTGGAAGAGTCTGGTTTTGAAGCAGAACTTAAAATTATCAAAACCCAGGGGGATAATATCCAGCATTTACGTTTAGATAAATTGGAGGGAAAAGGCTTCTTTACCAAAGAACTGGAAGAAGAGCTTTTAGCCGGCTCGATTGATATCGCTGTTCACTCACATAAAGATTTACCTACGGTCAATCCTCCGGGATTAATCATTGCAGCTGTTTCAGAAAGGGAAGACCCATCTGAACTGCTTCTTATTCTAAAGGATTGTGTCGATAGCAAGAAAAAATTAGGCGTAAAGCACAACGCGATCGTCGGTACTTCTTCTAATCGGCGTAAGGCTCAGTTGCTTTCGCTTCGTCCTGATTTGGAGATTGAAGATCTAAGAGGAAATATCAATACCCGCATCCAGAAGCTTCGTGATGAGAAATATGATGCCATTATGCTTGCAAAAGCCGGAGTGGAGCGTATTAATATTGATCTGAGTGAATTTCAGGTGCAGGAAATCAATCCTACTGAAATTGTTCCTGCCCCGGCGCAAGGTGTTTTGGCCGTTCAGATCAGGGAAAATAATGATGAATTAAGAGAAATCCTACAGAAGATAAATAATTCGGACGTTGAGAAGGTTATTGGTGTAGAACGCAAGGTTCTCAATCTTTTTGACGGCGGGTGCCATATGCCTTTAGGCTGTTATTGCCGATATGAAGATGGAAAATATGAGGTTTGGACTTCAAAGGCTGAAACGGGAAGTGATTTTCCTGATCGGGTCTTTTTTTCCTCCACTACGACAAAAGGCCTGGCTGAAAAAATTATTTCCGCCTTTAACAAGGAACGTAAGTTACCACAGACGGTTTTTATTAGTCGGGATGTTAATGAAAATAGTTATTTATATCGTGCATTAGCAAAGCATCATATCAAATTAGAAGGTGAATCCCTGATAAAGATTTACCCGATAATTAATAAGCTTGATCCTTTTATACTCAAACATGTTGACTGGATATTCTTTAGCAGTAAAAATGGAATTGAGAATTTCTTTAAGTTAGAACCCAGGCTTAGCAAAAAAACGAAATTTGCTGTAGTGGGAAGAGGTTCTGAGGAAATGTTAAACCAGTACGGTTATGCAGCAGCCTATACCGGTCAGGATGAAGGAATTGACACAGAAGAGATCGGAAAAGTATTTGGCGAAATGAACCCGAATACGACTATTTTATTTCCAAGGGCAAAGGGTTCTTTACAGACTATTCAGAAGCAAATGAAAGAGGATATTAAGGTGATCGATTTGCCGGTTTATGAAACTGTTCTTGCTGAGAATGTATCCAAGTCAAATGCAGAAGTACTTATATTTACAAGTCCGAGTAATGTAGATGCTTATTTTGCTGATAACCTGATTGATCCTGATCAGAAAATTATTAGTATCGGTTATTCCACCGGACGCAAGTTAGAAGAGTATGGGGTATCATTTACGCTGCCTTATTCTCCGGATGAAATTGGCCTTTCAGAAGCTGTCTTTGCCTTAGGCTCAGAACTTTCTTCTTAAAAGATCAAATCAAGATTGAATTCAAAAAAAGATATAACAATGATAAATAGACCACGTCGATTACGGAAAAATGCGATTGTACGCAATATGGTTGCCGAAACACGTCTATCCAAAGATATGTTTATTTACCCTTATTTTGTAGTACCGGGTAAAGGTGTTAAGCATGAAATTGATGCGATGCCGGGAATTCATCATTTTTCAGTTGATACTCTAATAAAGGATACTGAATTGGGCCTGAAATCAGGTATCAATAAGGTATTGCTATTTGGTGTCGGTGAAGAAAAAACGGAAGATGCTTCTTCTTGTTATCACAATAATTCGATTGTAGTAGAAGCGATTAAGGAATTGAAAAAAGAGTTTGCAGATGACTTATACATTGTTACAGATGTATGTGCATGTGCTTATACAACGCATGGCCATTGTGGAGTATTAAAAGATGGTTATGTTCAGAATGATGAAACCGTTGAGGTTCTTGCAAAAATGTCTCTTGCTCATGCACAGGCAGGCGCAGATATGATTGCACCTTCTGATATGATGGACGGCCGGGTGGCTGGTATTCGTGCCAAATTAGATGCAGGCGGATTTGAAAATACCGGCATTATGAGTTACAGCGTAAAATTTGCATCAGCTTATTATGGCCCTTTCAGGGAGGCAGCGGATTCTGCTCCATCAGCCGGTGACAGAAAGTCGTATCAAATGGACTTCAGGAACTCAAACGAGTCTATCAGAGAAGCGTTGCTGGATGAGCAGGAAGGTGCAGATATTTTGATGGTTAAGCCGGCCTTGGCCTATTTAGACCTGATTAAAGAAGTTAAAGAAAGTTCAAGATTGCCTTTAGCTTGTTATAATGTTTCCGGTGAATATTCATTGGTAAAAGCAGGAGCAAAGGCAGGATGGATTAATGAAAAACAAATTGTTGTAGAAAATATGTATGCGTTTGCGAGGGCCGGTGCAGATATTATTATAACTTACCATGCGAGAGATCTTGTGGAAAAAGGATGGATTTAAAAAACGATAAAGAGGTAGTTGGTTATGATTGGTTCAATTAAAAAAATATTTTCTTCAACAGAGCAAGAGTCGTCTTCTGGTTATTCAAGACCGGAGATTTCTCGTGAAAAGTCGGCTCAACTATATGAAAAAGCAAAACAGTGTTTTCCCGGAGGAGTAAACTCCCCGGTAAGGGCTTTTAAATCGGTACATGGCGTGCCGCTATTTATTGAAAAAGGGGATGGATGCAGAATTTGGGATGCTGATGGAAACGAATTTATCGATTTTTGTTGTTCATGGGGTCCGCTTATCTTAGGCCATAACAATGAAAAGGTACGTGAAGGCGTAACGGCTGCTTTGCAAAATGGTTTAAGCTTTGGCGCACCTACAGCTTTGGAGAATGAATTGGCAGAATTGATCTTAAAAAACAATCGTTTTTTAGAAAAAATCCGATTCGTAAGTTCTGGTACGGAAGCTGTAATGTCGGCAATTCGTTTAGCCAGAGGCTTCACGGGAAAGGATAAGATTATTAAATTTGAAGGTTGTTATCACGGTCATTCTGATTCCTTATTAGTAAAAGCTGGTTCAGGTTTGGTGACATTTGGTGAGACTTCGTCTGCAGGTGTTCCAAAAAGTTTTGCAGAGGAAACCATTGTTATCCCGTTGAATGACAGGAAAGCTGTTGAAGAAGCTTTTGAACAATTTAAAGACCAAATTGCTGCGGTAATTATCGAAGGTGTTCCAGCCAACAATGGTCTTTTGCTACAGGAAAAGGAATATGTTCATTTCTTACGTGAGGTCACTCAGCAAAATAAGGCTTTGTTGATTTTTGACGAAGTTATCACCGGATTCCGTTTGGGATTTGAGGGTGCAGCAGCTTATTATGATGTTCATCCGGATATCATTACCTATGGTAAGATTATCGGCGGTGGTATGCCGGTTGGTGCATACGGTGCTTCAAATGAAATCATGGGGCATATTTCTCCGGATGGAAGTGTCTATCAGGCAGGAACTTTATCCGGTAATCCGATTGCGATGGCTGCCGGTATTGCACAGTTAACAGTTCTTAAGAATGGTGTATATAAAACCTTGAATAGCAAGGCTACTGCTTTTGTTGATGCCATTCAGCGTTTTGTTTCTGCCAAAAATTATAAGGTGAGAGTTTTCTCTGTCGGTTCAATCTTTTGGATAGCCTTTACTGATAAAGAACATATCCGTGCTGCAGAAGAAATCGATCCTAAAAGCATGGAAAAATATAAAGTAATGCACCGCGAGCTATTAAATCGTGGGATTTACTTTGGTCCTTCTGGATATGAAGTTGGTTTTGTATCGCATGCACATACTAAGACCGACCTTGAAAAAGCAAAACGTGCCATCTTTGAAAGCTTAGAGGTAGTATTTAGAAACGGCAATTAACTCTATTAACTACGAATGCCCAAATAATTAAAATAACAGATAAAAAAGAAAGGCTGGTGATTGCAAAATCACCAGCCTTTCTTTTTTATCTGTTCAGGAGTAATTCTAATTTTAAAATCCTAGCCGGTCCTCAACCGTTTTGGGTTCTTCTTCACCCTGATAGTATTGATTGTTATACTGATTACAGTCTAAAGTGACCTGCAATCCGCCTTTCGGAAGTTCAAACTCGCCCTGCGTGTATTTAAGTGTGCGGTCTGCATATACTTTTTGCAGAAAGAGTGCATAAACCGGTAAGGCTGCATTTGCACCCTGACCAATGGCTGTGGAACTAAAACTGATTGCCCTGTTTTCAGCGCCAGTCCAAACGCCGGTTACAAGATCTGGCGTAATACCGATAAACCAGGCGTCTGAATTATTGTTGGTTGTTCCGGTTTTTCCACCCATGGGGTTTTTGAAATGGAACATCCAACGCAAGCGGTTACCGCTACCTTCATCCACTACACTTCTCAACATATCCACCATTACATAAGCCGTTTGTTCATTCAGTACAACCGATATTTTAGGATTGTGCTCATAGATAACAGCACCGTTTCTATCTTCAACTCTCAAAACATAGGTAGGTTCAGTCCAGACGCCATGGTTAACAAAAGCTGAATAGGCACCGACCATATCATAGAGTGAAGCATCAAAAGATCCCAAACTGATGGATGGAAATGGTTTTAAATCAGGGCTTGTGATTCCCATATTTTTTATCAAATTAGCAACTGAAACCGGGCCAACTTGCTGCATAATATCAACAGTCGCAAAGTTTTGGGAATTAGCAAGTGCCTTCCGTAAAGTAATTGGTCCTCCAATAGACTGGCCCCGTGGTGTCCAATTGCCAATACTGATTGGTTGGTTGGGAACTGTATAACAAGGTGAATAACCATTGTCAATTGCTACTGCATAGGTAAACGGTTTTGCGGTTGATCCTACCTGGCGTGTTCCAACTTTAACCTGATCATATTTAAAGTGTTCGAAGTCGATTCCGCCAACCCAGGCTCTTACAAAACCCGTCTTTGGCTCCATCGACATAACGGAATTTCGGAGAATTAACTTATGATACCGAATGGAATCAAGAGGAGTCATTGTTGTGTCAATAATACCTTTCCAGCTAAATATTGACATGCCTGTTGGTGTGGTAAAATTCTTTTTGATTTCATCCTCCGATTGGCCATCTTGTTGTAACCATCGATAACGGCTTGATTGCTTGATGCCCTGGTCAATCAGAACCTGGTAGTTTTTAAAAGGGTCCCTGTTCCGGTTTTCCCTGTTAAATTGATCTTGAAGTTTTTGTAACCATTCGCGTTGAGCTTCCTCAGCATAACGCTGCATTCTTGAGTCAATGGTTGTATATATTTTAAGGCCGTCGCGGTCAAGATCATAAGGCGTACCATCTGCTTTCGTTCTGCCAGTTTCTGCAAATGCTTTTTTTAGCTCTTCTTTTAACGTGGCTCTAAAATAAGGAGCCAAACCATCTCCATAGCTTACCGGATTAAAAGCCAGAACCAACGGTTTTTGCTTTATTTCCTGCGCTTGCTGGGCGCTTAAAAAACCGGCTTTCCTCATGTTTTCCAGAACCGTATTTCTACGTGCAAAGGAATTTTTTGGGTTGCGTATAGGTGAATAAAGAGAAGTACCTTTAAGCATTCCGACAAGTACAGCTGCTTGTTCTGGTGTAAGCTCTGCCGGCGTTGTGCTAAAATAAGTTCTTGCGGCCGATTTTATACCATAGGTATTGTATGCACCAAAATCAACTGTATTGAAATACATGGTTATAATCTCTTCCTTCGTGTAATTGCGCTCCAGTCGAACTGCGGTTATCCATTCCTGAAATTTCTGGATAACTCGTTTAGCGGTATTACGGGATCTTCCTTCAGAAAAAAGGTTCAGTGCCAACTGCTGAGTTATGGTACTGGCACCTTGTTTTTTACCAATCAAATTATAGAATATAATTGAAAAGGTTCTTTTGAAGTCAATACCAGAATGTGAATAAAAACGGATATCCTCTGTAGAAATAAGGGCATTGATTAAATCAGGTGACAATTCCTGATAGGTTACATTCGATCTGTTTTGAACATAATAGGTACCCAATACTTTCCCGTCGGATGATATTACTTCACTCGCTAAGTTGTTTTTAGGGTTTTCCAGGTCTTTAAATGATGGAAGGGAACCAAATAGTCCCAAGCGGACTGAAAGAATAAATAAGAAAGCAAAGACGATACATCCTATTATTGTTTTCCAGAAATAACCGGTATATCTCTTGACGTCTTCTTTTGTTAATTGATTATTTTTTTTTGTTTCTCGCTGCATTGAAGTATTAGCGTTTTTATAATTGTGATGGCTATAGCTATTTTCGTGCCTAGTTTAATTCGATAAATTCCGTCGCAAAGATACGGTCTTTTATTTTCCTTTAAAACTAAACGTAAAATTGGAAATTAAAATCTATTGTTATTAAATTAATTGAGAATGAAATGGTTTAATCAATTGTTTATCTTTGTATTTTATTAATTGAATGGTATTTAAAACAAGCTTTTGAAAAAAAGAATTGATAATTTTATTGAGGCACTTAAAAAACGATATAAGGTTATTGTTTTAGAGAACGATACGTTTGTAGAAAAAATTTCCATAAAAGCACCTTTCTGGTATCTTTTGAGCTGGTTATTAGCCGGTTTTATCTTATTGTTTTTTATTGTGGCCATTTTAATAAAAATCAGTCCGTTTCGCGAATATCTTATTGGAGATGAAGGTTTGGGTGACCGGCAAGAATTGGTCCAGGCTTATTCCCAGATAGATTCGCTGTCGCAGATAGTTGATGCGAATAACATTTATTTAGATAATATTAAGGGCGTATTGGAAGGAGCCGTGGGTGAAACGGAGAAAGAGGCCCTTGAACGCGAATCAAGACAAGATGAAAAGCAACAGTCTGTAGTAAAAAAATCAAATACTAGCCTAACAGCTGATGAGCGGATTCTTCAGGACCTATTGTCTTCAGGTGCCGGGGTTCAGAATAAAGAGAAATTTTCCTCGGAACGTGGAATTTCATCCTATGCGTTCTACAGTCCCGTTCGTGGTATTGTAAGTGGACAATACGATGCGAGGGCTTTTCATTTTGCCACTGATATAGCGACTAAACTGAATGAACCTATAAAAGCTACATTGGATGGACATGTGATTTTTGCTTCCTTTACGCCTTCAACGGGATATGTTATTATTGTACAGCATATAGATAATTTAATTTCAGTCTATAAGCATTGTGCTGTACTATTAAAAAAAGCAGGTAGCTTTGTTCGTGGAGGAGAGGTGATCGCGATGGTTGGTAATACAGGCGAATTAAGTACCGGTCCGCATTTGCATTTTGAATTGTGGAATGGCGGAAATCCGGTTAACCCGGAAAATTACATTACTTTTTAATTTCGTTTATCAGGTACTATGGCAGCAAACAAAAGAAAACCAGATGAAAAAGAAGATTTGAATGGATTAAGTAAGTATGCTTATTATTCAGGTTTGGGCTTTCAGATGATTGCGATTATAGGTGTTTTTACTTATCTGGGATTTAAACTTGACGAATGGATGCTGAGTCAGCGGCCTATATATACTGCGGTATTGAGTTTATTGGGTGTATGTATCAGTTTATACTCAGTAATCAGGTCAGTTAATAAGAAATAAGGGATATACATACGATGAGTATTCAGCAATTTATAGTTCGGTTTTTGGTCTTTTCTGGAATTGTATTGTTACTTCCCTATGGAGTTGATTATTTTTTTCATTTTCCAATTGTCAGTAATTATTATTTGCTTTTATTTTTCTTCCTGTTTTTCCTGACGATCATTGTATATATTCTTTCTTATTTAGGGATGAAAAAGGGAGGGCAAAGTTCGGTTTTAAGCATACTCGGAGGGCTCACTGTGAAGATGATTTTCAGTCTCTCGCTAATTTTGATTTTAATTTTAAAAAGCTCTGAAAATCAAAAGGTTTTAGCCGCAAACTTTTTTTATTTATATTTCTTATTTACACTCTTTGAAGTTATCTGTTTGTTGCGTAACTTGCGCGACCAAAATAAAACGTAAAAACACGGAATAAATGGAATTCAGCCATATTTTTAATTCAAAGAGTATCAAAATTACCGCGTTCTTCGCGCTTTTTTTCGCTTTTTTTACTTCTAATGCGCAAAATGACACTGATTCGGTCGTTCATGATCATGCAGGTCTTTCTGAAAAAATAGAACAAATAGAATCGGAAGAAAAACTGGATGTAAATAATTTTATTTTGCATCACATTGCCGATGCACACGAATTCCATTTTTACGGTGAAGGAAAAGATTGGAAAGGAATTTATCTTCCAGTAATTTTATGGACAAATAATGGTTTGGTCATTTTTTCTTCAAAACAGTTTCAGCTGGATCATAACGGTGTCGTAGTTGTTGAAAACAAGGGTCAGAAGTTTACTCGCTATCATAATAAGATTTACCATGCTTCCGATGAAATGGATCATGGCGCTTATTTATCCATGAGTACTGACGAAAAGGGTCAACATATTGTTGCCAATGAGAAGCCCTGGGATTTTTCAATAACCAAAAATGTATTTACTATACTACTATCTATTACTGCATTATGCTTTATATTTATAAGTGTTGCTAATTCATATAAAAAACGGGAAGGTAAAGCGCCTAAAGGTTTTCAATCTCTTATTGAACCCATCATAATCTTTGTTCGTGACGATATTGCCAAACCGAACCTGGGTTATAAATATGAGCGCTATATGCCTTATTTATTAACTGTCTTTTTCTTTATCTGGTTTAATAATATGTTTGGATTGGTTCCATTCTTTCCAGGTGGCGCAAACGTGACAGGAAATATTGCTGTAACAATGGTATTGGCAGCTATTACCTTTTTAATTACAACATTTAGTGGAAATAAATACTATTGGGCGCATATCTTTAAACCCAACGTGCCTTGGTGGTTATATCCATTAATGATTCCCGTTGAGATTATTGGAATCTTTACAAAACCGATCGCTTTGATGATCCGGTTATTTGCAAACATAACTGCCGGTCACATTTTGGTACTGGCTTTAATATCATTGATCTTTGTGTTTGAATCGGTAGCTGTAGCTCCGGCTTCTATTGTCTTTGTATTGTTTATAAGCTTAATAGAACTGTTGGTAGCATTTATTCAAGCTTTTATCTTTACTATACTTTCTGCTTTATTCATTGGTATGGCCATTGAAGAGCATCATTAATTGAACATTATTGTTAAACTAAATATATATAAATTAAATTAAAATGACTGGAACATTAGCTGCAATTGGAGCCGGATTAGCCGCAATCGGCGCCGGTATTGGTATCGGTAAAATTGGTGGTTCTGCAATGGAAAGTATTGCCCGCCAGCCCGAGGCTGCTTCAAAAATTCAAACTGCAATGCTTATTGCTGCTGCCTTAATTGAGGCTGTTGCTCTATTCGCAGTAGTTGTTGCCTTCTTAGGTACCTAAGAAACAAAGTGCTTTGTTGATGGGGTTGCCGTCAACAAAGCCTTTTACATTTAGTATTAACAAAAGATTTAATATAAAACACAATGGATTTAGTTACCCCAGCGATTGGTTTAATATTTTGGCAGACGATAGGATTTTTAATTTTGTTATTCCTTTTAACGAAATTTGCCTGGAAGCCTGTAATGAAATCAATCAGTGAACGTGAACGTTCAATCGAAGATGCGCTTGACTCCGCTGAAAAGGCAAAAGAAGAGATGGCCCGTTTAACCAGTGAAAATGAACAATTATTGATTCAGGCACGTTCAGAACGCGATGCGATCTTAAAAGAAGCGAAAGAGTTAAAAGATCAAATTGTATTGGATGCAAAAACTTCAGCTGAGGTTGAAGGTGCTAAAATGATTGAAAAGGCACGCCTGGAAATCGATCATCAAAAACACCTGGCTTTAGTAGAAGTGAAAAATGAAGTGTCAACATTGGCATTGGATATTGCACGTAAAGTTTTGAACAGAGATTTTCAAGATCAAAGTAACCAGGAGCAATTGGTTAATGAATTATTGAAAGACATTAAGTTAAATTAAGACCTATGTCAGAATTTAAAGTAGCTTCGAGATACGCAAAATCACTTATTGATTTAGCTCGTGAGCAAAATGCATTGGAGGCTATTCATACAGATATGCTCGGAATCATTGAGATCATAAGGTCAAATTCCCAGTTACAGGCAGTTTTGAAAAATCCAATTATAAAATTGGATAAAAAAGAAAACATCCTAAAAGAGATATTTGGAAAAAATGCTTATCCTGCATTGGTTACTTTCTTTAATCTGCTGATTAAAAAAGGCCGCGCAGGTGTGTTATACGCTACAGCCAACGAGTTTATCTCTCAGTATAACGAGGAAAAAGGAATTGTTGAGGCATCTGTCGTTTCTGCTGCTCCTTTATCTAAAGAACATCACGACCAGATCGTTGCTTTAATTAAGAATGAGTATGGTAATCAGGTTATTCTTTCAAATAAGATTGATCCTGAATTAATAGGAGGTTTTGTTCTGACGGTAGGTGATAGACAAATAGATGCAAGTATTGCTGGTAAATTGAATAAACTTGAGCAATATTTTCAAAGCAATTAATAAATAAAGGATTTAAAAATATACATTAATATAAAGTTATGGTAAATGTAAGACCAGATGAAGTATCTGCAATTCTCAGAGAGCAATTGTCAAACTTTAAATCAGAGTCCGAACTTGAAGAAGTGGGTACCGTATTGCAAGTAGGTGATGGTATCGCTCGTATTTACGGATTAACAAAAGTGCAATCAGGTGAGCTTGTTGAGTTTGAAAGCGGACTTAAGGGTATCGTATTAAACTTAGAAGAAGATAACGTAGGGGTTGTATTATTGGGTGCTTCTGATGAAATCAAGGAAGGTGACACCATCAAACGTACCAATAGAATTGCTTCAATTGAGGTAGGTGAAGGTATGCTGGGTCGTGTTGTAAATACATTAGGTCAGCCGATTGATGGCAAAGGTCCTATCACTGGAAAAACGTATGAAATGCCGATTGAGCGTAAAGCTCCCGGTGTTATCTTTCGTGAACCGGTAACAGAACCGCTTCAAACAGGAGTTAAAGCGATTGACGCGATGATACCTGTTGGACGTGGACAACGTGAACTAGTAATTGGTGACCGTCAAACTGGTAAAACTGCAGTTTGTATTGATACCATTATTAATCAAAGAGAATTTTATGATGCGGGAGAACCTGTTTTCTGTATTTATGTAGCTATTGGACAGAAAAACTCTACAGTGGCAAACATTGTACGTACATTAGAAGAAAACGGTGCTTTGCCATATACAATCGTTGTAGCTGCTTCGGCTGCTGAACCTGCGCCTATGCAGTTTTACGCTCCAATGGCGGGTGCTGCAATTGGAGAATTTTTTAGAGATTCAGGAAGGCCGGCTTTAATTGTTTATGATGATTTATCAAAACAGGCTGTTGCTTACCGTGAGGTCTCTCTTTTACTTCGTCGTCCACCGGGGCGTGAAGCATATCCGGGAGATGTTTTTTATCTGCACAGTCGTTTACTAGAGCGTGCTGCAAAAATCACTTCAGATGATGCCATTGCAAAAACAATGAACGATTTACCTGAATCAATGAAGGATATTGTAAAAGGTGGTGGTTCACTAACAGCGCTTCCAATTATTGAAACTCAGGCTGGTGACGTTTCTGCTTATATTCCAACCAACGTAATTTCAATTACCGACGGTCAGATATTCCTTGAATCAAATTTATTTAATGCCGGTGTTCGTCCTGCAATCAACGTAGGTATTTCAGTATCACGTGTAGGGGGTAATGCTCAGATTAAATCAATGAAAAAGGTTGCAGGTACGCTAAAACTTGATCAGGCACAATATCGTGAATTGGAAGCTTTCTCTAAATTCGGATCCGATCTGGATGCTGCGACAAAGGCAGTATTAGATAAAGGTGTACGGAACGTGGAAATCCTGAAACAAGCACAGTTCTCTCCGGTTTCTGTAGAGAAACAAGTTGCAATTGTTTATGCAGGAGTTAAAGGATTATTTAGATCTGTACCTGTTAATAAGGTAAGAGAATTTGAAAAGGAATATCTTCAGCAATTGGAAATTCGTCATCCTGAGGTTTTAAGAGAACTGAAGGCTGGAAAGTTTAATGATGAATTGACTGGTGTTTTAGATAAAGTTGCTAAGGAATTAGCATCGAAATATTAAAAATAAGAGCTTATTCAATACTAAAAAATGGCTAACTTAAAAGAAGTAAGAAACCGAATTACATCGGTATCATCGACTCAGCAAATTACCAATGCTATGAAAATGGTATCGGCTGCTAAGTTAAAGCGTGCTACCAATGCAATTGTTGACTTGCGACCTTATGCTAATAAGTTAAAAGATATCTTATCAAACCTTTCGGCTAGTATTGAAGGTAATGCATCACCTTATCTGGAAATTCGTAACCCTGAAAAGGTATTGTTAGTTGTTATTACGTCGAATAGAGGATTGGCAGGCGCTTTTAATGCGAATGTAATCAAAGCTACTAATTTGCTTATTTCTCAAAAGTATAGTGAGCAGCATAAAAAAGGCAATGTCAGTATCCTGGCAATTGGGAAGCGCGGTCACGATCATTTTTCCAGACAGGGTTACTCTTTAATCGGTAATCATACTGAATTGTTTTCACAATTGAATTTTGAAAATACGTCGTTGGTTACTGAAACGATCATGAAAGGCTTTGTAGAGGGAGACTTTGATCGTGTTGAGATTGTTTATAATCAATTTAAAAACGCTGCTGTACAGTTTTTGGCCGTAGAACAGTTGTTGCCACTGGAACCAACGGTTAAAGAGGAAAAAGAAACAGAGGTAGACTATATATTTGAGCCATCTAAGGAAAAAATAACTCAAGAGTTGATACCGAAAGCAATAAAAATACAGCTTTATAAAGCTGTATTAGATTCACATGCTTCAGAACATGGCGCCCGTATGACTGCCATGGATAAAGCTACTGAAAATGCCGGCGACTTATTAAAAGCGTTAAAGTTATCGTATAACCAAGCGCGACAAGCAGCCATTACTACTGAACTTACAGAAATTGTAAGTGGTGCAGCAGCATTGTCAAATGGTTAATTAATAAAAATTATTTTAAAAAGGCCTTCGCATTTTGTTGAAGGCCTTTTTATGCAATAAGATTTCCAATCATTCAAATATTTTGTATTTTTGCTTCAAATAAAATGCTATGAACACGAAAGTAGAACCAAGACCTCATGTAAAGACTGATAATAATGCAAATCAGACTCATTATTATACAACCCTTGTAATCGCTATTGTGATTGGTTTGGCGGGGGTTTTTGGAAGATTTATTCAGGATACCTTTATCGTTAATGCTATCGCCAATATTTTATTAATTGTAGCTTCCGTACTTGCGATCAGAACCGTCTTGCAGATTATAAAATAAAACGCTGTTTATAACAGAATTTCTGTTAATAATATATAAGCCCGTACAATTGTTGGAAGACAGATGTACGGGTTTCTTTATTTTTTAAATATTAAACCTTTTTTAATTCTATTCGTTTCATCTATATGAAATATATGGTTTTATTCGTTGTTAGCTTTTTCATTGCTGAAGTTGCTTTTGCTCAAAAGGATTCAGTTCAGCATATTCCTCGTTTGGAAATTAAGAAGAAGAAAAATGTGAGCCTGAACCGCGGCGATTCAAGCGTAACCTACCTTATTGATACGCTCATTATGCATGACCGTGCCCAATTAGAATTTTATGGAAAAAAAAATATAACCCTGAAAGTCAAACATGCTATTCTTTCAAAAAGAGCCTATATATCGGGCACCGATGGAAAGAATAACGGATCCAATATGGATATTACGATGCGTTTTGATGAATTAGGCACTTTATATGTGCTTGCAGGCGGACGGGATGCTAATAATGGTTCAAGGACCTTTCCAAATGGAAATGGGGGCAAGGTGGTTTTTAATTATCTGGCAGATGGGATAACTCCTCAGCAACAAGATAAAAATGCAGCACATTATTTAAAGGTTGATACGAAAGCCGGTGGCTATTCAGTTAATTCAAGAAGCGATCTATATAATATTTATAGTCGGATCGGTGGCGGAGGGCGGCCTTTGGGGCAGTTGCCTCAAGGACAAGTCTATTCCGGATCACCTGGAATTGATGGTAAAAGTGACATAAAAGAAGTCAATGGATTTTAGAATTTGAATCAAAAAAGGGTAAATTAGCGCCAAGCATCAATCCATTGAAAAAAATGACAAATTCTCGCCGTTTTACTACTCTTTTATTAGTCTTTCTATTATCTCTTTCTTCTGTCAATCTCGTAAAAGCACAGGATTATTATGGTTCCAGTTATTTCTACAGGCGCGTAAGTTTAGGTTTGACTTTTTCTCCCAACGTGAGCTGGCTACGTTATGGCAATCGTGCTACAGTAGATAAAAAATCTGAGTTTGGTTACGGTTATGGTCTTCTTGCAGATTTTTCACTTGCTGAAAATTATGCCTTTTCTACTGGCTTTTTAATTAATAATTTAAAAGCATCATCGGAATTAGGTCCGGATTACATCTCTACAAAATATGATTTACAATACGTTGAGATTCCTTTTGGCCTTAAACTAAGAAGTACACAGCGTTATTATCGGAGCTATTACGGACAATTCGGGTTTACTGGCGGAGTTAAAATGAGTGCGGATAAAATTGTTGGAGATGAAGAGAAAGTTGATTTAAAGTCAGATGCAAAGACTTTTAGATTGGGTCTTCAGATTGGAGGAGGAGTTGAATGGCAGCTGGATCACAATCTGAGAATGATGACTGGTATAACTTTCAATAATGGGTTTAAGGAAGTTCTTCGCGATGGTAATGCTAAGAATTCATACCTCGCTTTTAATTTTGGCATTTTCTTTTAATAATTGAATTATGAATATTGCTATTGCTCAATTGAACTTCAAAATCGGAGATTTCGAAGCCAATACAAAAAAAATCATTGACCAAATAAATTTAGCAGAAGCTCAGGGAGCAGACCTGATTGTTTTTTCTGAGTTGGCAATTGGTGGGTCTCCTGCACTTGATTTCTTGAAATCTGCCAATTTTCTTTCCTCTGTTGAAAAATCGATCCACGAGATTGCCAATCATTGTACATCCATTGATTGTATTATCGGTGCACCATATTTAGATGCTAAAACGAGTAAATTGTTTAATGCAGCAATCTTTATTCAAGAGCGAAAAATACAAAGCATCATCAGCAAAAAGATTTTGAAAGATCAAGGTGAAGTCCTGGAAACTCCATATTTTAAACCTGGAACAGGTTCACAAGAAGTCATATCGAATAATACTAGAATACTTTTGACATTTGGTGACGATTTGACCGCTTCTGCTAATAAAGCGGATGCGGATCTGATTGTTTCCTTAAACAATGTTCCGTTCTCTTATTTGGAATATGAAAACCGTTTAAAAAACCTCCGTAGTATTTCAAATAAGTGCCATTCACCAATTATAGAAGTAAATCAAGTAGGGGCTCAAGGGCAGCTTATTTATGATGGGCGATCCATTCTATTGAACGAACACAAAGTGGACGATAAGGAGTCTTATTTTGATGAACTAAATGCTTTTGATGAAGACCTACGATTCTATCAATTTGATAAGAGTGAATTCAAAGCTTTGCAATCAAAACAAGCGAACGTTTCATATTCAGAGGCGGCTTTAATATATAAAGCATTGGTTTTCGGCATTCGTGATTATTTTGAAAAGAATGGATTTAAAAAAGCATTGCTTGGACTTTCGGGTGGTTTAGATTCCGCATTGGTCGCCGCCCTGGCATGCGCAGCGCTGGGAGCTGAAAATGTAAAGGGAATTCTGATGCCTTCAATGTATTCTACAGATCATTCTATAAAGGATGCGGAAGATTTGGCCATCAATCTTGGATGCGAATATGAAATTGTACCTATTAAAGAGGGCTTTGATGTATTTAAGAAAATGTTGGAACCAATTTTTAAAGGCGCTCCGGAGGATGTCACTGAACAGAATATCCAGGCGCGTGTTCGTGCCGTAATTTTAATGTCCATTTCAAATAAGCAAGGCCACGTTGTACTAAATACATCCAATAAAAGTGAAGCTGCAATGGGTTATGGTACGTTATATGGAGATTTAATAGGTTCTTTAAGTGTGTTAGGGGATGTTTATAAAACACAGGTAATTGAAGTAGCCTCCTATATTAACCGGGAAGAAGTGATTATTCCTGTAAATACGATTACGAAACCACCATCTGCTGAATTGGCACCGGAACAAAAGGACAGTGATTCCCTTCCTGTTTATGAAGTGCTTGATCCGATTCTATTTCAGTTGATTGAAAAAGGACTAAGTGGGAACGAAGTCATTGAACTTGGATTTGACAAGAATGAGGTCAGACGCATAGAGCAAATTATGAGTAAAGTAGGCTTTAAGCTTTTTCAAACGCCTCCGGCATTGCGCGTATCGCCATGTGCTTTTGGAAGTGGATTTAAATTGCCTTTGGTTGCAAAGTTCAATTAGTTCTAAAAATTTCTTATCGCATGCTTCTGAAATAGCTTCCCAAGTCGAGTGTACTCAAACTGGGCTATAACGGGTTACTTCTTTTTAAAGGTAATCAAACTCAAAAGTAAAAAGACAATACCTGCGGCTGAACCTAAATAAGCTAAATAATCCCCTTTTGCAGTATAGAAGGTGATTTCCTCATTCAAGTTTATTTCTTGTTTTAAAGCGGTAGGCTCCCACCAGTTGGTTTTTTGAACTATATCCCCGCGTTGGTTAATAAAAGCGGAAATGCCTGTGTTAGCAGAGCGGGCTACCCATCTTCTTGTTTCAATGGCCCGAAGTTTCGCATACGCTAAATGTTGATCTTTCCCCGAAGTATTACCCCACCATCCATCATTGGTTACAATGGCAATAAATTGGGCTCCCTTCTTTACATAGTCACCTACGTATCCCCCCCAAATGGATTCATAACATATTACCGGTGCAGCTCCGATGCCGCTTTGGGAATAAAAAACAGAAGGTTCATCTTGCCGTCCATAGCCACCTGTTGTGCCGCCAAAAGCTGCGAACAAAGGTTTCATAAATGAAAGAGCATTCGCAAAAGGTAATTGCTCAACTCCCGGGACTAATTTTGATTTGTGGTAAAATTGGACTTTTCCTGAGTTTTCAAGCATAACAGCCGTATTGAACGAGTCTGCATAGTTATTATTATCCAACTGTCTGGCGGTAATCGTTTTTGCAGAATCATAGAGCAAATAGCTCTCGATACCTGATATCAGGTTGCCATTTTTATAGCGATTTAAAAATTCTTCCAGCCGATAAAAGATTTGAGAGTCGCGTATGGTTTCCTCATTTGTCATTTCCGGAATTGCTGTTTCTGGCCAAATGAAAAATTCGGTATTAATCGGAGCTATTGAATCCGACAAGCGTATTAGGTTCTCTATTTGGGAACCAACAGTCATGCTGCCATATTTTGCGTAAGGATCTACATTGGGCTGCACAACAACCACTTCACTTGGATTAATATGTTCCGTATATTGCTCATAAATGGTAAGTGAGACTGCAATTGGAATAACGATCAGTGCCAGCCAGCCTATTAAGGGCTTTATTATTTTAGCAGATCTGTTGCTGATATAGCAAGTATATAATAATTGAAACAAAATCAAATTGCTTGCCCATATCCAGATAGTACCACCATAAACTCCGGTATATTCATACCACTGTACAAGCTGGTGTAATTCAGCAAAGCCATTTCCGAGAGTCATCCATGGAAAGGCCAGATCCCAGCTTTGGTGCAAAAACTCATAGCTGATCCAAAAGGAAACAAGTCCGATAGCAGCTATCAGGAAACTATGTTTTTTACGAAGCTGATAATATAAACGAAAGGTCAGTGCCATTAATAAAGCCGCTAATCCAAAGGGGATTAACGATATCAATGCTGCAATTATCGCAGGCATTATTGCATGCATCGCATTAAATACCCAGTAAATACTCGCTGAATTCCAAATCAAACAAGTTAGTCCGGCAGTTAAAAATATCTTTTGCCCTTTTCTTGTATAATCACTGCGCATGATATCCTCAAGAGCAAATAGCAAAGGAATAAAGGCAACGAGTAATAAAGGTGCAGTAAAGGAAAAAGGTGGCCACGCCAACCATAACAGAAATGCACTCAATAAGGCTAATAGATAGTTTTTTTTCACTTAATGGCTGGCTTAATAATTTATAGCTGATTTAGTAAATCGAGTTTTTTACTTTCGTATTCCTCTTTCGTGATTAACTGTTTATCGAAAAGCATTTTTAATTTTTTTAGCCTTAAAGTCAGTTCATCTTCTTCCTCTATGGCGGGTTCTTCCTTAATAATAGGTTCCTCTTCAGGAAGTAATGTGAAATTTTGGTATTCTTTTGTATCCCGATCTTCAGCAGATTCTGTTACAGGGAAAGCTTTATCTACGATCTGTGTTTGGCTCTGCTGCTTTTCCATTGCCTCTTTGGCCAGCTGATATAATTTTCTTGCCTGTACTTTTGGAATATAGTCAACAGTTAAATTTTCATTATCGGTAGGTACAATGGTAAACCTGGAGCCAAAGAATTCCTCCTTGAATGTAATTGTCTTTAAATCTGACCAGTTAAATATTTCAAAATTGGTACTCAAACCCAGATTCGTAGCCTCACATAAGAAAATCCGTTTGTTGGTAAGTACAATACTGTCGGGTAACAGCGTTACTGCTGGTTTTTTTTGAACAGCGATGTAGGTTACAAGTTCACCTGAATCAAGCATATCCTGTAATTTTCCCAGAATTTTCTCAACTGTTTTAGGATCCTGGTCCTCGTTGATGTATCGATCTATGTTCATATCGTTAAAATTGTTCCTTACTAATATACTTATTTTGGTTCGATTCTGTTGATGGTGAATAACCATGTACGCAAATTACAAATTCTCCTTTAATAATGTTGTTTTCAAAGTGATTAAGGACCTCTTTTAAAGTGCCGCGAACAGTCTCTTCATAGATTTTAGTGATCTCTCTTGATACAGAAGCCTGACGATCTTCACCAAAATATTCTGAAAATTCTTTTAATGTTTTAATGATGCGATGTGGTGATTCATAAAAGATTAATGTTCTTTCTTCGTTTACCAACGCCTTCAATCGGGTTTGCCGGCCTTTTTTCACTGGTAAAAAACCTTCGAAGGTAAACCTGTCGGGCGGTAATCCGGAATTCACCAATGCAGGAACAAAGGCGGTTGCACCGGGTAAACAATTTATTTCAATATTATTTTTGATTGCCTCCCGCACTAATAAATATCCCGGATCTGAAATTGCGGGTGTGCCCGCATCCGATATTAATGCTATAACCTGTCCTTCTTTCAAAAAGCGGATCAGTTCATTTAAAGCTTTATGTTCATTATGTTGGTGGTGAGCAAATACGCGTTTCTCAATACCAAAGTGTTTCAATAAAGGACTGCTTGTACGCGTATCTTCTGCTAATATGATGTCCGCCTCCTTCAAAATTCGAATTGCGCGATAGGTCATATCCTCCAGATTTCCAATAGGAGTGGGAACAAGGTATAGCATTGTTATTTTTTTTTAATTATTTTATCTAAGTTTGCCTTAAAACACAAATATATGTTGCAGATTAGTTATATCCGAGAAAACAAAGATAAAGTTATTGATGCGTTAAAAAAACGTGGCTTTAAGGAGATTGAAAAAATTGATGAATTGATTCGTTTAGATGAAAGCAAACGTTCTATTCAGTCTCAATCGGATAATATCGCTTCCCAAGCGAATGCTGCTGCTAAACAAATAGGTGAGCTGATGCGGAATGGCAAACGTGAAGAAGCGGAGGCAATTAAAGCAAATTCATCAAATTTCAAAGAACAAATCAAAGCTTTTACGGAAGAGCAAAATGAATTGGATGAAAAGATACATGCCATATTGGTTAGTATACCGAATCTTCCGCACGAATCTGTTCCGGTGGGGCTGACAGCCGAAGATAATGAAGTTATTTTCCAATATGGAGAGGATCCTGATTTGAGTTTGGAAGCTTTACCGCATTGGGAGCTTACTTCAAAATATGATATTATCGACTTTGAGTTAGGGACCAAAATCGCGGGGGCAGGTTTTCCCGTATATAAAGGAAAGGGTGCGAAGCTTCAACGTGCACTTATTAATTTCTTTTTAGACGAAGCTGATAAAGCAGGATATCAGGAAGTGCAGCCACCTGTAGTCGTCAATGAGGCTTCAGGTTTTGGAACAGGGCAACTTCCGGATAAAGAGGGGCAGATGTATTTTATCGGACAAGACAATCTGTTTTTAATTCCGACTGCTGAAGTGCCGGTAACAAATATCTACAGAGACACAATTGTGAAGGAAGAAAGTTTTCCGATTAAGCACTGTGCATATACGCCTTGCTTTCGGAGAGAAGCAGGTTCCTATGGAGCACATGTACGCGGTTTAAATCGTCTTCACCAATTTGATAAGGTAGAGCTGGTGCAAATCACCCATCCGGAAAATTCATATCAGACACTGGAGGAAATGAGCTTGTATGTTCAGTCCCTTTTACAAAAATTAGGATTGAAATATCGTGTATTACGCCTTTGTGGAGGCGATATGGGCTTTACCTCAGCACTCACATATGATATGGAAGTTTGGAGTGCAGCACAAAAACGCTGGTTGGAAGTCTCATCCGTTTCCAATTTTGAAACTTATCAGAGCAATCGCCTGAAGCTGCGCTTTAAAGGCGAAAATGGAAAAATGCAATTGGCACATACATTAAATGGAAGTGCTTTAGCTTTACCTAGAATTGTAGCAGCAATCTTAGAAAACTTTCAAACAGATCAAGGAGTTCATATTCCGGAGGTTTTACAACCTTATACCCGATTTGAATATATTAATTAAAAGAAAGAGAGGCCAATCGTTATGTCAATGATACGGCCTCCCTTTCTTTTTAACTTAAAGATTTTAGTGATTATTCTTTAAATGGCCTCTGAGAACATATTGAAGAATACCTCCGTTTTTAAAATATTCTACATCAATTTCTGAGTCGAGCCTGGCTTTTGCATCGAATTCCACTTTTTCACCGCTTTCTTTTAATGCACTAACTTTTATCTTTTTAAAAGGAACCAGGTTTTCAGCGATACCTGTAATGGTAAAGGTCTCTTTTCCTGATAGCCCCAATGATTCTGCACTTTCACCTTCTGGAAATTCCAATGGTAAAACACCCATACCAACTAGGTTACTGCGATGTATTCTCTCAAAACTTTCTGCTATAACTGCCTTTACGCCCAATAGGCTTGGCCCTTTAGCTGCCCAGTCACGAGAAGAACCGCTTCCATAATCTTTACCAGCTAAAACAATAAGAGGAGTATTATCTTCTTTGTATTTCATTGCAGTATCAAAAACAGTCAGCGTTTCATTATTGGGGAAGTAAGTGGAAAAGCCGCCTTCTTTATCTGTGATCTTATTTTTTATACGCACATTGGCGAAAGTTCCACGCACCATTACCTCGTGGTTTCCACGACGAGACCCATAAGAATTGAAATCCTTTTTTTCTACTCCTTTACTTAACAGATACTGACCTGCCGCACTATGCTCATTAAACGAGCCTGCAGGGGAAATATGATCCGTTGTTACTGAATCGCCTAGGAAAAGTAAAACGCGTGCGTTGTGTACATCGTTAAGCGCTGATGGCTCTATGCTGATATCCTGGAAAAAGGGAACTTCCCGGATATAGGTAGAAGAATCATCCCAGGTATATTCTTTTCCTTCCGGCGCCAACAGGTTTTTCCATTCTTCTTCACCATCAAAGATAACGTCATAGACTTCTTTGAAGTCTTCTTTGCGCATAGCCTCTTTAATGGTTTGGTTTATCTCTTCTTGCGAAGGCCAGATATCCCGAAGATAAACTGGTTCGCCATTTGGATCATGAGATAACGGGTCTTCCATTAAATTTACGTCTACTCTTCCAACAAGAGCATAGGCAACTACCAACATAGGAGACATTAGGAAGTTCATTTTAACCTGTGAGTGAACCCTTGCCTCAAAGTTTCTATTGCCTGATAATACGGAGGCCACGATCATTTCGCTGCTGTCAACTGCTTCTGCAATATGCGGAGGCAAAGGACCGCTGTTTCCAATGCAAGAAGTACAGCCATAACCAACCGTGTGAAACCGAAGTGCTTCCAAATCAGAAGATAATCCGGAACGATCCAGGTATCTGGTGACCACTTTTGAACCTGGGGCTAAGCTTGTCTTTACCCAGGATCTGGTCCTTAGTCCGCGCTCAACTGCTTTTTTTGCTACTAAACCTGCGCCTACCATTACAGCAGGGTTCGAAGTATTGGTGCAACTGGTAATTGCGGCGATAACAATGCTTCCATCGCTTAAACGATATTCGCCATTTTTTAATTTTATTTTAACAGAGCGCAGTCCATTCTTTGGTTCAATTTCAACAGTTAAATTATGCTTGTCACTATCCTTTTGTGTATACTCGGTGCCTGAACCTCCTTCATTTAGCCAGGCGTGTTCTCTCCGGTTGTCAAAGGGAATGTAATCCCTTGAGAAATCTTTTTGTAAAACGGATGTAAAGGCATTCGCAAGATTTTTTACTAATATTTTGTCTTGCGGACGTTTTGGTCCCGAAACGGTTGGTTCTAATGTATTTAAATTTAATTCGACAATCCGGGAATATTCAATTTCCTCATCTCCGGTTCGCCATAGCATATTGTCCTGACAATAATCCCGAACGAGTTCTATTTGCTCTTCTGAACGGTTTGTACGTTCCATATAATCAAGCGTTTGATCATCGATCGGAAAATAGGTAACTGTACATCCAAACTCAGGTGACATATTTGAAATTGTAGCCCTGTCTGTAACTGTCAATTTGTTTAAACCATCTCCAAACACTTCAACGAACTTTCCTACTACACCGGTATCACGCAATAATTTGGTGATTGTTAATACCATGTCAGTAGCTGTACATCCCTGCGGTATTTCTCCACTTAGCTTTAATCCGATTACTTGCGGGCAGGTAAAATAAATCGGTTGACCCAACATCGCTGCTTCTGCCTCAATTCCGCCAACTCCCCATGCCAGTACACCAATTCCATTAACCATTGGCGTGTGTGAATCGGTTCCTACTAATGTGTCTGGAAATGCCCAGCCATCTCTTTCAACTACACCTTTTGCAAGGTATTCTAAATTAACCTGATGACAGATTCCCATCCCCGGAGGGACTACCGTTAAATTTGTCAGACCCTGCTGTGCCCATTTTAATAACTGGTAGCGTTCAGCGTTGCGTTCATATTCAAGCTCAACATTTTTTTTGTACGAATAGTCTGTTCCAAAAAAGTCGACTTGAACAGAATGGTCAATTACCAGGTCAACCGGAATCGCAGGATTGATTTTAGAGCCATTACCACCTTTTCTAATTACTTCACCTCGTATCGAGGTAATATCTACTACAGCCGGAACACCGGTGAAATCCTGCATTAGAACACGCGCCGGTTTAAAGGGGATATCTTTATCCGTGCCTTCAGCTTTCCAGTTGATCAGTGTGTCTAAATGTTCGTCAGTAATAGCAAAGCCATCGTGATTCCGGAGGACATTCTCTAATAAGATACGAATTGAAAATGGAAGCCGGTGAATATTCTTACCTTCTTCCTGCAGTTTCTTAAGGGAGGCAATTTTATAACTCATGATTTTAGATTTTGTTGTGTTACAATAATGCTCAATTTAAGCAAATTGTTTTACAAAAAGCATATCAGGAGGCGTGGTATTACTATATAGACACTTTATAAATACCAACAAAAGAGGGGTAAAGAGTATTACTCTTCCACGATTTCATTATGAAGGTTGGAGGTCTCAGGAATCTCTTCCTTGAAATAGCGTTTTTGTCCTAAGAGAATGAGAATGACACCGACAGAAATGGCGGCATCTGCCAGGTTAAAAACCGGACGGAAAAAGGTAAAATCCTGTCCTCCCCAGATCGGAAGCCAGTCGGGGAAATTACCATTGATAATCGGGAAGTAGAACATATCAACAACTTTTCCATGTAAGAAGGAGGAGTAACCACCTTCTGCAGGGAAAAGTTGTGCTTTGTTGTACCAGGTACTTTCACTGAAAATAACACCGTAGAACGCTGAATCGATAATATTGCCCATTGCTCCGGCAAATATCAGTGATACATTCAGAATCAAACCGCGGTGGTATTTGTTACGGATCATATAAAACAGACCATAAGCAATTGCAAAAATTGCAAGAATCCGAAATAATGAAAGGGTCAGCTTCCCTGCTTCACCACCTAATTCCAATCCAAAGGCCATTCCATTGTTCTCTGTAAAATGAATAATGACACGATCTTTAATAAGATGGAATTCCTGACCTAAGGTCATATTTAACTTAATCCAGAATTTTAAGAGCTGGTCTAAGAGTAAGGTCGTAAATATTAATATCAGGGGTTTTGTAAATCCTTTCATTGCGTTCGCAAACGGTTATTTTCTAGCTGCGTTGATTTAGTTTTGCTTCCATACTTAACGTAGCATGCGGAACAGCACGTAGACGCTCTTTCTGAATTAATTTTCCAGTTACCCGGCATATGCCATACGTTTTGTTTTCTATTCGAACCAATGCAGCTTCCAGGCCTTCAAGAAATTTCTTCTGACGAGCTGCAAGTTGATTGATTTGTTCTTTTTCCAAGGTAGCTGAACCATCCTCGAGGGTTTTAAAAGTACCGGCGGTATCATCTGTACCATTGCTGTTCGGGCTGCTTAGCGATTGAGTTAACGAACTCAGCTCTTCTTTTGCAACACGGATCTTCTCTGTAATAATATCTTTGAACTCTTGTAATTCTACATCACTATAGCGCGTTTTTTCTTTATTTTCCATAATTTATTTCTTTTGAATACTAATATTTACCTTTTGATCATCTATTATTACTTCCTCACCAACAGGAAGGTCATTTTCACATGATAACTCATCAGCAAGAATCTCGCTGCGAATATAATCTAAATTGTTTTTAACTGCCTCACAAATTTCAGTTTGGAAGCTAATATTAACAATTATTTTATCTGTTACTTCCAATCCCATATTCTTTCTGAGATTTTGTATCCGATTTACAAGTTCCCTGGCAATTCCTTCCTGTTTCAACTCAGGCGATATTTGAACATCCAACGCCACGGTTAGTTTACCCAGATTTGCTACTTGCCAGCCTTCCACATCCTCAGCAATTATTTCTACATCTTCCAAGCCAATGCTATATTCAGATCCGGGAAGTTTGAGCGTTTTATTCTCCTCCAATTCTTGAATCTGAAGAGCGTTCAATCCCATGATTGCAGCCCCTACCATTTTCATGTCTTTTCCCACCTTTGGTCCCAAGGCTTTGAAGTTGGGTTTTATCTTTTTCCGGATAATTCCTTCAGCGTCCTTAATATACTCAATATTTTTAATATTTGTCTCGGAAAGGATTAAATCCTTTACCCTTTCTGTTTTTTCAATGAAAGAATCATCCAAAACAGGAAGTAAGATCTTATTCAGGGGTTGACGCACATTAATACCGGTTTTCTTACGAAGAGAGAGAACCAAAGAAGAGATGTCTTGTGCCAATGACATTCTCTCTTCCAGATTTTTGTCGATCAGTGCCGGATTTGCTTCCGGATAATCAGCTAAATGTACAGATTCTACCTGTTCTTTGCCGGTAACTTCATTTAAGTCAAGAAACAAGCGATCGCTAAAGAAAGGGGCAATCGGCGACATCAACTTTGCAATGGTGGTTAAACAGGTATACAGGGTTTGATAGGCTGATATTTTATCTTCGGTATAATCACCTTTCCAGAAACGGCGGCGCGACAGACGCACATACCAGTTACTTAAGTTCTCATCTACAAACGATTGGATTGCCCGAGCCGCTTTTGTAGGTTCAAAATCTGAATAATATTGATCAACTTCCTGACACAGGCTATTTAATAATGAGATGATCCATTGGTCAATTTCCGGACGATCTTCAAAAGCAATCTCTTCTTCAGAATAGGTAAACTTATCAATGTTGGCATACAGTACAAAAAATGCGTAGCTGTTGTAAAGGGTGCCAAAAAATTTACGGCGAACCTCGTCCAGGCCGGCCTCATTAAACTTTAAATTATCCCACGGAGATGCATTGCTGATCATATACCATCGGGTGGCATCAGCACTGTATTTTTCAATTGTTATAAAAGGATCAACCGCGTTCCCTAAGCGTTTAGACATTTTATTGCCATTCTTATCGAGAACCAATCCGTTAGAAACAACATTTTTAAAGGCTACTGAGCCGTTGAGCATAGTTGATATGGCATGAAGCGTGAAAAACCAACCACGTGTTTGGTCAACACCCTCCGCTATAAAATCCGCCGGATAGGCAGATTCAAATCCCGCTTTAAAAGGGTTCTTGTCACCAGTCGCTACTTTTTCCTGATCCAATCCCCATTGTGCATAGGGCATGGCACCTGAATCAAACCATACGTCGATTAAATCAGGCTCACGAAATAGTTTTTGGCCATTGTCTGAAATTAAAACAAGATTATCAACATAGGGACGATGAAGATCAAAGTTTTTCTCATTTATCTTTGCCAGATACGCTAAGAGATGATCCTGCTCTTCTTGAGATAAAACCGTTGTGTCCAAACTCTTTTGAATACGTTCCTTTAATTCTGCTATGGATCCAATGCAAATCTCTTCTTTTTCATCTTCGCTTCTCCAAATAGGGAGGGGAGTTCCCCAATAGCGTGAGCGTGATAGGTTCCAATCAACTAAGTTTTCCAGCCAGTTACCAAAACGGCCAGATCCTGTAGCTTCCGGTTTCCAGTTAATTGTATTGTTAAGCGCAACCAATTGCTCTTTCATCGCAGTGGTTTTGATAAACCAGCTGTCCAATGGATAATAGAGAATCGGTTTATCCGTACGCCAGCAATGAGGATAGCTGTGTTCGTATTTTTTTACATCGAAAGCCTTGTTCTCTTCTTTCAATTGTATTGCGATACGTACATCTGTTGCCTTAAAATCTTTCTGCTTGCGTACATCATCGTTGTAATACTCTTCTTTTACATAATCAAGCGCATAGTCTGTAATTTCTTTTACAAAGCGGCCTTGTCTGTCAACAATCGGAACTTCTTTCTCATTTTCATCTTTTACCAGAATAGCAGGAATGTTGTTTTCCCTGCAAACACGAAAGTCATCTGCTCCAAAAGTAGGCGAAGCGTGAACAATACCTGTTCCGTCTTCTGTACTTACAAAGTCACCTGCGATAACCCGAAAAGCATTTTTCTCAAGCTCCTCAGATGTAACATAAGGCATTAATTGATGATAGCGTAAGTTTAACAGTTCTTCGCCCTTAAACTCAGCAGCTATTTCCCATGGAATAAGTTTATCGCCTCCCTGGTAAGTTTTAAAATCAGCTCCCAATGCTTCTTGTTTGAAGAACCTGCCAACTAAATCTTTTGCCAGAATGACACTAACAGGTTCAAAAGTATAGGCATTAAAGGTACGCACCTTTACATAATTGATATTTTTACCAACAATTAAAGCGGAATTTCCCGGCAATGTCCAGGGAGTGGTTGTCCATGCAATAAAGGCGGTGTCTTCTTCTTCGTATTCAAAAAGGGTATTTAATAATGGATGAACCTGATCCTTGCGAACACGAAACTCGGCAACGATCGTCGTGTCTTTAACCATTTGATAGGTGCCGGGTTGATTAAGTTCATGTGAACTCAAACCCGTTCCTGCAGCAGGTGAAAATGGTTGTATTGTATAACCTTTATAGAGTAGACCTTTTTTATAAAAATCTTTTAATATCCACCATAAGGTTTCGATGTAATCATTTTCATAGGTAATATAGGGGTTTTCTAAATCCACCCAGTAGCCCATTTTTTCCGTTAGATCATTCCAGACATCGGTATATTTCATTACCTCTTTGCGGCAATAATCATTGTATTCTTCAACCGTTATTGTTTTTCCGATATCTTCTTTGGTAATGCCCAGGGTTTTCTCAACAGCAAGCTCGATTGGCAAGCCATGCGTATCCCAACCTCCTTTTCGCTTTACCTGAAAGCCTTTCAGGGTCTTATACCTGCAAAATATATCTTTAATAGCCCGCGCCATAACGTGGTGGATACCAGGCATCCCATTAGCAGAAGGAGGTCCTTCATAAAAGGTGTAGGGTTTTGAAGAAGGCCTGTTTTGAATACTCTTTTCAAAAATATTCTTCTGTTTCCAGCCGATTAAAACTTCTTTCCCTACTTCTGATAAATTTAAATGTTTATATTCTTTGTACATCAGGTGTTTGCCGCTTAAAATTGAGGATGCAAAGTTAAGAATAAATGCTTAAATTAGAAATGATAAGAAAAGGGCGAAAGAGATAAGCTAACTGAACACCAGAATTAAAAAGCTATACCTATTTTTGTATCTTTAGTTTATCGTTGCTAAAAAACAGATTATTCAATGAAAATGAATAAATATTTAAGTAAAGGACTTGTATTAACAGTCGTAGGAATACTAATAGGGCTCTTTGGCAGCTATATGCAGGTTGAAGAACATAATGTTTATAAGTGGATATTAGTACTCGCTGTTATTATTTTTGGTATTGGCTTTCTTACAATCGTCTACAGTTTAATTCGTAAAATTGAACGCAGAAGCATTGTGCAGGATCGTACAGAGCATCAACAAGAGAATAAGGAAAGCAATAAAGAAACCGATGAAACCGCATAAGCAGTCCTTATTCCATGGTTTTTACTGTGCATTCGCTGGTATTGCTAATTCTATAAAAAGTGAAGTTAATTTAAAGTTTCATCTTTTTGCAGCCCTAACAGCAATTGCATTGGGCTTTTTTTTTCAGATATCTTCTGCCGAATGGTTATGGATTCTGTTGGCAATCTTCTTGGTTTTAGCAGCTGAAGTAATGAATACGGCCATCGAGTCTTTGTCTAACTTGGTGTCTTCCGACTACCATCCTCTTATAAAGAAGACAAAAGATGCCTCTGCCGGAGCAGTCCTTCTATTAGCTGTATTTGCATTAATTTGTGGATTAATTATTTTTGTTCCAAAAATGACAGAATTTTTCTTTTCGGATTAAAATGCTTCATAAAACCAGAGGAATTGTATTAAGAACGATTAATCATCGTGAAAGCAGTGTGATCTGCCAGATTTTTACCGAGAAGTTTGGCCTGCAATCTTACATTATTAATGGTGTTAAAAAGAATCGCGCTAAAATACACATCAATATCCTTCAGCCGCTTCATCTGCTCGATCTGGTAGTTTATCATAAAACATCTGCTGATATACAGCGGGTTTCCGAAGCAAGACAGTTACCATTGTTTCAAACGATCCCGTACGACGATAAAAAGCGTGCTTTAGCAATTTTTCTTACTGAAGTCCTGCAAAAATGCCTGAAGCAGCAAAGTGCTGATGAGCCTTTATTTGAATATATCTATTATGCGATTTCCTGGTTGGATAATGCCGAGGAAACATCACCCAATTTTCATCTTTATTTCTTACTTCGGCTAAGCAAGTTTATGGGTTTTTATCCGGCGCTTCCAAAGCGAGATATGGCTTATTTTGACTTAAAAGATGGTGTTTTTTGTTCTTTTCCACCTCATCACCAGTTTTTTTTAAAAGATAAAGAAACTCAACAATGGTTATCCTTGTTGTCGAGTTCCTTTACCGACCTCAAGGCCCTGCGAATATCACTGTTAGACAGACGAATTTTACTAAATCATGTCTTAGATTATTATGCTTTGCATATTGATAATTTCGGAGCTATTAAATCGCATTACATTCTTGAAGAAGTATTTGGTTGATTTTGAGAATATCTATTCTTGTACTTTTTCGGCAAACGAAAGGTCCCTGATTCGGAACACCCACAATCTATTGACCAAATAATTCCATATTGCAGCTGTGCCAATTGCAAAAACCTTGGAGAAATAAAAGTTATAATTAAGATAATCTGTCAATATAAATAGACATATTGTGCTAATTAAAAGACCCAAAAGTGATGTGATAAAAAACGTTGCAAATTGTAGTTTCGCTATTTTTTGTTGACTCGAAAAAGTCCAATATTTATTCAGGTAGTAGTTGTTTGTTCCTGCAAAGCAAAAAGCTAATATGTGAGATAAATAAGAGCCAAAATTTAATTTTTCTATAAAAAAATAAGTAAACGAAAGGTCTACGATAACTCCTGAAAAGCCGACAAGGGAAAACTTCAAAATTTTTATTAACTCTGCCTTCATACATACATACTGGTTAGCAAGATAAATTTATTCAAAGCATCGTATTTTTTTGATGTTACATAGCAAACTTTATCCCATGTAATCCGCTTAACGTATATCATTGGATAATTATAGCTTTACACCAAACTGGTGGTCGCAAAGTATTTAGCGCCATTCTCATCAAAAGTGTGCTTTAGTTTTAGTACAACACGTATATTCGCAGTAATTTCAAGTCGATGTTCATAGAACTGCCAACTAATCCCAAGTACACATGAGGCACAAAAATTTCAGCTCCTAAAGACACAGCCTCTATTCGATCATAGTAACCAGCTTTGAGTTTAACTTGATAAATACCGCTACGATCGGCTTTTATTTTCTTTTCAAGGGAACCATCCCTATTGTAGAAAGAGATAGTTGTTGAAGATGGTGTTTTACCTGTAGAGCATACACGAATCTTCCCATATACTGTAACACTATCCTTTTCATTAGGAAACTTATCGGTATAATTAAATGTATATCCACTACAGTTGTTTGACCACAATTTTTCTTGTTCTTTGTCATAATCCCGGTCTAGATGCTTCATTCTTTTGATTCTTCCAAGAGCACGTTGTTCTTTGGACGCGCATGAAGTCATAAAGAACAACGTTGCTAGCACAACGATCACCGATTTAATTATTACACTCTGCATGATTTCCCTGTTGAGTTACACCATTTGTTGATATGCCGTATTGTTCAGCACCAATTACACTTATAATCCTCGTTCTTTCGGTTTCAGGTAAACTTTTATATGCTGGGGTCTCCTCCAATCCGCCCCAAGCCAAATCTTTATAAAACTGATCCGATAGACTGTAACCCCTTTCTTGCCCATAAGCTTTTAAAGCAACAGCTATATCATCAATAAAGTTCGTTTCTAAACAGCTACCATAAAATGTGTGAACAGGAGAATATGTTATAGTGCAATTCGAACCTTCGACTCCAGGAGGAAAGTTGACCCAGTACTCGTCTGGAAAAGGAGTATACTTCAATTTTAGCAATGGATTATAATGAGGTATATACGGTCTGATTCAAACATACATAATTTCACTTTTATGTGCAATATAAATTTTACTTAGATGTGATTTTTTTGGTTTGTCTATGAAGAAATATTTTTTTCCTCGTCTAATAAGTAAATCTTCACATTAAGAAACGAAAAAAGCCGTTTTTCCCATTCAGAGAAAACGGCTTTTAGATTTGTGCGCCATCTGGCTCTAAACCTTGCGCCATAAACTTCCTTAATCAATAATTTGTAAGAACTAGAATATTGCTGGTAGCTGGTTTGGCAGGATTGAATTATATCGGAAACAATTTCGACTGGGCAGTTTATAAACTCAATAGCGTGATGGTTATGTCCGATGCTTAAATATGGCAGGATATGCTAATCATTTTACGAGACCTGTGTTGAACGTGCCGGGTAGCACTTACTGCCATCCGGAAAATAGAACAAGGAAAGAAATCTCAATTTGGAGAAGGTAAATCAGGTACTGAAAATGTTTGGACATATCTTAGCTCCGGTAAATGCAAGAGAACTATCCGATGCTAATAAATAGGACAGATGAGAAGAGCAGTTATATATTATAAAGATATTCGGTGAATAAGTTTTTCAATACGGAGAAAAGGATGTCAAGGAACATCCGAAACAGTTTCTGACGTTTACGATGCCGGCAAATCCCAAATCCCATGACGACAACCGTCTGTTTCCATTTTTTTGAAAGATTAATCCCGAACGATAATCTGTAAGATTGCTCGTAGTTCCCGCTCAAAAATATGTAGAGAGGAGCTTTACAGCATGCCGACCAAAGGATACTGTGCCTCGCAAAAGACGTACTATTATGGCTATAAACTTCATGCTGTGTGTTCGTTAAAAGGCGTCTTTCAGGCGATTGGCCTTACCCCGGCGAATGTCCAACATTCATTATCTGGGTGATCTCAGCGATCAGTTCTCGGACTGTACTCTACTGGGCGATAAGGGATATCTGTCCGCAGCGGTACAGCTGAACCTTTTTGAATCAGCAAACATCAGATTGGATACGCCAAAAAGAAACAACCAAAAGGGATACAAACCTCAATTCGGCCTGTTCAGAAAATCCAGAAAGCGAATTGAGACCTTATTCTCACAAATGTGTGACCAATTCATGATTAGGCGTAACTATGCTAAATCGGGTTATATTAATCTGTTTAAAATATATGAACGGGACAAACTCTTACACACATTGCTAAATCAATATCTCTTTGCATGCTTGAAAACTACTTTAGCATAAGCTGCATTATCCGCAATGTTCCTAATACAGCAATTCCAAGAATTGCAGCAAAAACAACAAGAAACCACTTACGTCGAAGATATTCGTCTTTTCTGTCTGCATACTTCTCTGCAAGATTCTCCATTCTGTTATCTTGTGCGAAAAAATAATAATTTACACATCCAATTACGCTAATAGCACCGAAAATCAACAGATACCTCACACCTACGGGAAGAGATAAGAATGCTTTGAGACTTACGATTCGAAAGACCTCGTTGGTAAAAATTATTAGCGGCAGGAACAAAAATAACTCGAAAAATGAAACCAAGAATACAGTAGAATATACTGGAGCCTTACTTCCAGGCTCATACCTTTTGTCCGATTTTATTACGTTATAAATAAAAAATACAATTCTTTTCATCTTAGTTTATTCTACTAATTCTCAAACAAAAACCCAACAAACTTAATCGATTTACAAAGCCGTAATCATCAAACCCATAGTGAAGCATTGTTTCATCATAGCCTCTAACTTCTAGAAAATGTTCCTTTTTTCGCATATCTTCCCAAGACATCATTTTTTATCATGCTGTTATTGTGCGTATTCAGAAACACCCTGTCGTGCTCTTGAAAAACGGAGTTCACATAATTAGCAAAACTGCGGCCGGTAAAAGTATCAGCATCTATGTTACGGACTATTTCGCCTTTAGCGAGTTTGAACGCAATGTTTCTGGAATCAGACATGTTATAATGTACTGGCTCCTCGGTTCTAAAGTACTTCAACCGTCCGTTCGATAAATATTCTTCCAATTCATTGTATACGTACGTGGATAGGCCGTCGTTGGAATTGTAATCCAGCAAGATGAATGCTAATTTATCGTAATCTTCGTTGTCTCTAATATTTCTGACCAGGGTCTGCTTTAAATGGTGCAATCTGTTCATAGAAGTGGTGCAGAACGAAATACTATACGTCGGTAACTTAGGTTTATATGGTAATAATGTTATGGTTATGGAAATAGATAAAAAAAAACGTTTTATTTACCCTAAAGGAAAAAATAGTTTTTTATATTAGCAAATATTTTGCAAAAAAACCTGCCAATTTTAAACTTCTTATCCAATGAAATTAAGATCTTCCCAGTTTAACGCCAACTTGATATGATGGATTGTGGCCCTGCATGTTTAAAAACAATCGCACGGATATGATAAAAGGATGGCTTCCTGACTCTCCCAAAAGAGAAAGTTTATTGATGATGACTAAAATGATTGAGCGGTTATGAGAAGGTTGACTGAAAAGAGTGGTGCTACAATTATCCATGAAGCCATTCTTGGGGCAGATTGCGGTTGATCATCGAAAATATTTGTTATATTTGTATTTAAAATGATATCACTATGGGTACGATAAATTTAAAGAAATCCACTTCACTACGTTTGGATTCGGAGTTGTATAGTTACATTGAGAAGCTGGCAAAAAAGGAAAATAGAAGCGTCAATAATTTCATTGAAACGGTTCTTGCTGATGCAACACGTTTCCACGATCCAAACAGCGAGACAAGACAGGCTATTGAAGACGCAAGAAAAGAAAGACCTTCTTTGAAAAGGTATGATAGCACGGAAGACTTGTTGAATGATTTGATGGCTGATTAATGGCTAAGTATAAAATAACCTACTCAGGAAAGTTTAAAAAAGATTTTAAAAGGTATCAAAAAAGACCTAGGGAGCTCAAAGCTATTATAGAGGTTCTAGAACAACTTAGACAGGGTACAGAAGCAATACCAAAACGGATGAAGCCTCATAGGTTGATAGGCGATTACAAAGATTCGTGGGAATGTCATGTATTTCCTGACCTCTTGTTGATATGGGAACAGGATAACGAGCCGATTAATGAAATTCATTTGATCCGAGTAGGTTCTCATTCTGAACTGTTTTAATCTGTCAGGTTGCGACAGCCTCTCCCCAATTTCTTTCTCAACGCCGCCATATCTTCACTGATCTTCTTTTCCAATACCTTGGCATAAATCTGTGTGGTTGCAATTTTAGTATGCCCCAGCATTTTGCTAACCGTTTCGATTGGGACGCCATTGGAGAGGGTGACGGTTGTTGCAAAGGTATGCCTTGCCAGATGGAAGGTGATGTTTTTCTTGATGCCACAAATCTATGCAATCTCCTTTAAGTAAGCGTTTCCCTTCTGGTTGGAGATTACGGGAAAGACGGTACCGGTGGAACCCTGTAAATCAGACTATTTACAGGGTTTCGGACTAGCGTGAACTAGTATTTTGTGCGCCCTTCTCGGCTCGAACCAGGGACCAGAAGATTATATAACCTTTCTTTCCATTGCCTTTATCACCGGTTCAAAAAAGTCCACACCGTTTAATTTCCCCGCATTGCCTAAACCACCAGGACTAAATACATTTACTTCCATTAATTTATCGCCGACAATATCCAAACCAGTTAAGAACATTCCGTCTTTGATCAGTTTAGGTGCAACTTCTTCAACAATTTCATAACAGCGTTTGGTTAATTTCGCGACTTTGGCTGTTCCTCCTTGATGGATATTGCTGCGAATATCATTTTCAGCCTGGGTACGATGAATAGCAGCGGTTTTTCCATCAACAACAATTGGCTGGCCATCTAGCAAAAATAAGCGGATATCCCCATTTTTGGCGTCCGGTAAGTATTCTTGAGCCACTACAAAGCCATCCCGGGAAATAGCTTCCACAATCTGATTGAGATTCTTTATATCATCTTTAATCATAAAAACATTTTTTCCGCCAGATCCTTGCAATGGTTTTAAAATGATGTGATTGTTGTATTCTTTATAAAATGCTTTGATATCACCAATGTCACGTGTAATGATTGTTTCAGGGCGTACAGTTTTCGGAAAGTATTGGAAATACGTTTTGGTTAAGGCACTTGAAAGTGTATCAGGATCATTTAAAACAACGACACCGTGCCGTTGTGCCAATTGTCCAAATACAATTCCGGCATTTTGTGCCCATGGCCGGTGTTCAAAATCTACGGATGGGTCATTCCGAAGCATAAGGATGTCCAGGTCTTTTGCTGTAATTAGCTCCTTTGGAGTCTTTTTTATTGTATCTAAGAAATTTTCATTACTGCGAAAGATCTTTTCTGGTCCTTTTCTGCCATGTGCGCCCATTTGTTCATTCTGCAAATAAGCAAGATCTCCTACACCAATATAATAAATTTCATGTCCCATCTTGATGGCTTGCATTGCCAACCCGGTGGTCGTATATACAGGTATTTCTTTAGGGGTTTGATTAACAACAAATCCTATTTTCATTTTTTCTTGTTTAAGGTTAAGGTAATTTAATTTCTTTAGCGTTGGACCAAATTGAAAACGTTTCCTCCATGTCGAATGTTTTCAATTTTCGATAAATATTTTTCATCCAAATAGCGTGGTTTGATGGGGATCGGAGTTAATATTTGCCGGTGAATTAACTCCTGAACAACAGGGATATAACTCTGTCTGATTTTACCAATTAAAAGTGGCTCCAGGCTCTTTCCTTTTTTAATATATTCAATGATGTTCAGCAATCCTTTTAAATATACGGCATCCTTTGTCAAGCCACCGCCACGGTATACACGCATTGCAATAGTAAAAGCTGCCTTATTGGAAAACTGATATTTGTCGACCAATAAGTAAAAGGTGTCTACAAACGGATTTCCGGATACCATACTTTGTACCGCTATTACCCGGGCTGCAATTGTTCTTAACCGATTTGGTGTCAATCCATCAGTTAAATATTCTGAAAAGACAGCTAATCCTTCCTGTAATTCTTCATAGCCCGGCACTCCGATGTAGAATAATTTTAATGGCTGAGCTTTACCATTATAGTACGTTGCAACATGCGTGCCTATCTCGTGTTGTAACAAAGAAAATGCTCTGGATTCAGATACCTGAAAGTTTTTATTGATATTAAGGGTGCCTCGGTTTACCAATATTCCATCGATGTCATCTCTTATACGAACGGCAGTCGAAACGCTTGGATCCTGCAATTTTAGCCATTCCAATTCTTTTTCTGCCATTTTCGCAAATTCAGGTGCTTTTATCATTTTTCTTTGAGGCGGTTCGGCAGGAACATCGATAGCAACCAAAATGGCCTTGGCTGTCTCTAGTAATTTTTCATCAATCGGGCCGAACAGCTGCAAGCTAGTTAACATAAAGTCTGGTTTTTCACGTTCCAGCATCATATCCAGCATCCGGTCTATTTCCTTTCGCTTATCCCGAAAAAGAAAGGCTAAGGTTGGATCAGAAATATCTTCGATGGGTAAATTATAGAGTTTTCTTTTGATAAGCTCAGGATCAATAGGCATCGGCCGGTAATGGAAAGCTGGAGGTTTCAGATAATTAGACTTTTTAAAGGCAAGCCATGCATCATCTACATTAATTGGAGTGACCAATAACAGAAAATCGAAGAGGTTACTATAGTTTCCTAACTCATCATCAATTTCAAATACGTTTTTTCTCAGGCTTGTTGTCCCGAGCATTTGAAAATTGGTAGCATTGTAAGAGGTATGAATTCTGACGAACTCGAAAAAAGCTTTGCGGATAGCCTTGCTGAATTTCGCTCTTAAATCTCTTAAAACTAGCGGATAGGTGCGACCTGTTGCTACATTCATATATATGGGCGCAATTTCAAGGCCGATTAATGTAATGGATGATTTGTTGGCATCGGTATCACTGATCAAGGGTTTGTAGTAAGGAGGGGCAACAACGTTCTTGCCCTTGTTTAATTCAGTTTTCATCGGATTACCTAAAATAACTATTTTATTAAGTTCCTCTTTCAGTTTTTCCGCAACCTCCGATCCGCTTTTTTGACTTACATGTACAGTAAAAGGTGCAACGATCTCTTTTTCGGAAAGCCATACTTCCAATAATAGAAAGCCTTTAAATTTATCTGCTAAATTTTCTGCAATGCTTTTTACAATTTCATTGCATTCCGGACAATCTTCAGCATATAAATAGGAAGATTCGGTTTTGCCAAGTTTGGATGTAAAACCATCTTTTCCACTTGGCGGTATTCTATAAACCACCATAAAGGGCACCGGTTTTTCCATATGCACCAAGCCATTGCCTGGAATATTGATTCTTAGGGGTTCTTTTTTCTTTATCTTATCCAGAATACGATTGATTATCTTCTTCTCAGATGTGTTTATCATGATTTGTGTTCCGTTAATTTGTTTAGTTGAGCTTTTAGTAAGGGAATAGACCCCAATAAAGCTTCTTTAATTTTCAGGATGTGGTCAATATTTGCCCTGCCTGTCCATTCATCCATGAAGGTTTTTTTGAACTCAACGGAGATTACAGATCCCTTTTCACCATATTTGCTGTTAAACCACTGCGAAAACCCGCCTCCTTTAAAAACGATATTTTCGCGTACATCAGGATATTTTCCTCCAATTGAGAAATTAGAAAGATACTCCATAAAACTTTTGCTAAGCGCTTGCCATTTCGGATGGTTAAATGCTGTACCAATATTGATTTCAGGGTTACCGATTTCAGGAGCTGTTTTATCAGGACTTTCTCTTCTGTGATTATAGGAATGGATGTCCAAGATCAAGAAATATCCAAATTTCTGGATTGTTTCTTCAATGAGCTGCTCTATTGCCTTATAGAATTTTTCATAATAATCCATCAGCTCTTTTTCGAGGGTTTCCGGAAATCCATTTTTCCAGACCTGTAAGCCCCATGCATCTTCCGGATTTTTATAAATTGCTTTATCCTTTAATCTGTTTAAATCAATAAGAAAACGCGAGGTATGTACGATTACTTTATTTACAGGTAAATCAGCCATAAATGCTGTGTAGGGATCTTCTTCCCGAAATCGCTCATGTTCTGCAAGGTTTATATAAGACAGAACTTCTGGTGAAATATAGTGCCCATCATGCAAGGCCAATGCAATAATTGGTGAATCTTCTTTATGAATTTTATAAGTCGTGGAATCCATTTAACCGCTTTGTTATCCTATAGAACATAAGATTCACTCGATTGTTTGCTAGGAAAAGTTTGAATCTATGGTAATAGCTGCTAACTTGTTCCTAAATAAAACATCTTTATACTTACTTTATACTTACTTTTATCTTCCTTTTACTTGACTGCTTTCATAGTGCAGTATATGCGTTAAAACAGCCAAAAGAATACACTTACTATGAATTCACTATGCTATTTAGCATGCATCCATTTGGAAGTTGTCTGGAATAAGTTTAGAAGAAGTATAAGCTTTACCTTATTTGAATGCTGCACTGCTTATTTCTTTTTTATATTGGGGAGCTCTTGCTTGTACCAACAATTATTTTGTTTATATATTTTGATTTTTCATATTAACTACTTTTACACGAATATGTAAGATAGTTTTGATGTAAGGGAATTGGTATTTTTTAATTTTACTTTAACAAAGTTAAACTTATTTACTCTTTATAGAATTTTAAATGGCGTTAATGCATTAACACCCGCTCTAAATATAATCAAAATAAAAAAGATTAAATTTTGATGAGTCTAATTTTTTATTACCTTTATAAAACCAATTATAATCTATATTATGTATGAAAAAAATCAGACAAAATTCAAAAATGTTATTGGTGCTTTTATTAGCCCTTTCATTTTCCACAACATGGTATGCATGTAGTAAGAGTGAAGAAAGCTTCACTTCATCTCCATCGATTTCAAGTGACGTTATGAGTGAAGAAAACTTCACTTTATCTCCAGTAGCGATTTCATCTTTAAAAAGTGACGTTAGGTTTATCAGCGCCTTGAAAGACAATATGATTATCATTAAGCGTACTAAGAACTCTAAAGAATTAATTGCCTTAGTTAGCAAAGAAAGTCATAGTAAGTTAGATTTAGAAAGAATTTCGATTCTTTTAGGCTTTAAAAATTTCGATGATTACGCGAAATTTGTAAAAAAGCAAGATACAGATTTACTTCAATTAAAGAAAGAATATCAACTAGATAAAGTGAGCCAGGATGTAATACAACAAGCCGCAATGGATGCAATGAGCCCAAAAAAAATAAGCTCAGTTAAACTAGTCGAAAATTCGTTGAGTAGTATGGCGGGTGGAGAAGGTGATTCAGATCTTTGTGAACAAATACGCACAAATTGCCTTGTCAATGTAGCTGCTATCGCTACGGCAGCGCATATAGCTTGTGTTGCGGCAGATTTAACTGTTGCTCTTGGTGTATTATGTCATGCGGCAGCAGTCGCATATCAAGCTAGTGCAGGAAATACTTGTAATTTAGAAGCACAACAATGTAGAGAAGCAGCATCGTAGTAGATCAAATTCGGTATCAGCAACCTAAAATTGTTATATGAAAACTTTTTGGTTTTAAGATGAAAGATAATTTATTTATAAAAAGCCTAGGGATTTTCCCTGTTTTCCTCTATTTTTTAATTATAAATATTTGGAATATTTCTTTGGAAACTAAGAATTATATTTTAGGTCTTGTGATTTTGATAGGATTCCTTTCCTTCTTTTTGAGAAGAAGAGAATTAAGAGAAAAAGGCAAGCGTCCTTTTCTTTTACTAGCTATTTGTTTAGCAGTTCCAATTTTAATTCTTTACTTCCAACTTGAATTATAACGAAGTTGGAATATTGAATTTCTATTAAGTAGTAATCTCCCAAGTCATTAAACTCTTTTAATCTAATTACTTTATTAGTATTACAAATCCCAGTAAAGGAAAAATTACGAAACAAGAGTTTATGAAATCTGTGCATTTTGTTATAACTGAAATAAAAAACAAAATTCCGGTAATTTTACTTTTTCTATTAATTGGACTTTCCTTAATAGTAGACGAAGATATACCGTATAATTTTTTTACTTTTAGAGAAACGTTTCTGTTAATTATTTCTGGTTTGTTAGCTTTGTTTTATTTTAAAGGCAAACATATTAACAAAATTGATTGGTTTGTCTTTATTTATATACTTTATAATATTCTTAATATTATTGTTTTTTCTTCGCTTATACAGGCAACAGCAAAAAACATAGCAGTATTTATTTCCTTACTAATTATTTTTATACAGGTAAGAAATGGCTGTAATTTGGGGCTTTTTACTAAAAGAAGGATTATTGCTTGTATGTTTTTGGTATATTTTATTCATATATTGATTGCCATCGCTCAATATTATAATTTCTACCCATCCTTTCATTCTTATTTTGTTATCACTGGGACATTTTTTAATCCTGGCCCTTTTACAATTTTATGTGGTTCTTTTTCCGTGTTTTTTCTTTGTTATGGTTTAAGCGTTCAAAATATTAAGATTAAACTAATTATTGTATTACTTAACTTAGTTACTTTATTTATAATTTTTCTTTCTTTATCCAGAACAGCAATAATTTCATATACTGTTTGTGTGTTTTTGATCTATCTGTTTTCAGCTAAAGATAAAATTTCTTTTAAAAAACAGTTGAATTTATATATTACACTATTTTGTAGCTCAATTTTCATCACCTTTTTAGGGTTTTTGTTATTTATTGTTAAAATAGATTCTGCGTATGGAAGATTTTTAACATGGCATATAGCTTATGATATTATCGAAGATTATCCCTTGTTTGGGATAGGAATTAACAATTATTCTACATATCATTTGAAATATCAAGGTGCGTATTTTCTCAAATGGAAAGATGCAAATTTCATAGATTTTAAGAATATAGCTGGGGATATAAGGTTTGCATTTAATGATTATCTCCAAGTATTTTGCGAAACGGGCTTTATAGGTTTTTGTTTATTTATTGTAGTTCTTGTTTTTTTTTTTAAGTGTAAACCAAAAAAGCAACAGAATAAATGGCTTGTACTTTCAATTAAGATTTTCGTAGCCTTTTTTTTAGTTAGCTCTTTTTTTTCCTATCCTCTATCTCTTATTGAATTTAAAGTTTTATTAATGATCAGTATTGGCGCGTTATCAGGATTTCAGAAAGAAGATGGGAATTTTATTATAAATAACGTTAGGATACGTTTTTTAAAAAGAATTTCGATGAAAATCTTAGGTGTCATTTTAATTATATTTGGTATAGTTCGTTGGAATTATTTGAGTGAATTTCCGCATCAAAGCAATTCATCTAAAGATCTTTTGAAGTTCTATTTTTTAATTGCTGATAATCCTTCTTATTTAATGACGTTGTCAAATCTATATATTTTAGAAGGAAATTATAAAAAATCAATTGTTACCTTGACGATATTAAAAAGTTTAACTCCTGACAAAAAAGTTTATTATGCCCTTGCAAATTCTTACAAAAAAAACCGTAACTACGCAAAAGCAATCGAAAATTATTCTGTAATTAGCAGGGGAATACCCAATCTTTTGATGCCGAAACTTGAGTTAGCTAAATTATATTTAAAAACCAAGGATTATGTCCTTTTTGAGGCTACGGTCAGTGAACTAATTGAAACTAAGTCCAAAGGAAACTTAAACACTTCAATAAAGATAAAGAGCGAAGCAAAAAAACTTTTAGATGAGTATAAAAAAATCAGGAAGTAATACATTGTGCTTGGTTGAACATTAGGATTCAGCCGTTTCCCAGTCTATCTTACCAATTATCGAATATTACCTATTTGCTTACTAAATAATAACTAACACTATTTTATGCAGAGGACATTTACAAAAACAATCAAAAATATTTTTTTTATTATTGGCATAATAGCATTATTCTTAAACGCTTGCCAACCTAAAAGTGGTATTGAAAATTATGTTGGTGACCTGTCTGAAGAGAACCCAGAAATTTCCATATTGAACTGGCGAGTTATAGGTCCATTTACTTATAATGTTTTAGATGCTACTGATAGTGCAGAAACACACCTGTTTAGGCTCATGGATACAGTGGTCAACCAACGGCAGGGTCATTACATCGACCTGAGTGAATTGTTACGCTTCGAAAAAAGAGGGACTGCCTATGCAACCTGCGAAATAATTACTGATAAAAGTGGCGACGTTGCTTTTTTGATGGGTGTAGATAATAATATTAGACTACGGGTTAATAACGAACTGCAATTTCAACAAAGAGGAAACACGGCTTTACATAAGAATGGGGTTGTTGAAAGAATCCATCTGAAGAAAGGAAAAAATAAGGTTATGGTCGAAATCCGGAATACTTCAAAGGAATGGAAGTTTTACGTGAACGTTGCCACGATCGAGCATGTCCGGACCAATGCATTAATCAAAGGTTATTATAACAGCATTGTTAATGCTACGATAGCGAAAGGCGATAGCCTTCAATTGAAAGTTTCAAATCCCGGTTTATACCTATCCAAAACAAGAGTCTGTTGAAAGTATACGATATAAATGGGATCCTTGTCTTGAAACAATCAATCGACCTTAAGGAAAAAAACAAGGTGCCTTTAAGGGACTTAAAAGAAAGTGTATATAGATATGAGCTCTACACCGATATTGATACTCTGGACGGCATGTTTTCCTACGGGGACGTAAACCGGATTTACAAGGATTCAAAACTGGGTAAAGTGGCAGCTGTTGATCAGGAGTTCTATAACAATTATATTGCTTATACGAAGCGTCTTGATTACATATTGAATCTTAAAAAGAAACCAGATTCTGAAACCTCAAAGAAAATAGCCTATTGTTTGTACCGGATTCTTTATATAAAGAACAAATATTCAAAAAGTGATTCAAGTTACTCAGCGGGAACAGGTCTCTATATTAGATCCTTCCCTTCTAAAATAGACGACCGGAATGAATATTACCAGCTATATATTCCTAAAAGTTACGGCAAGGGGATAAAAAAGATGCCATTAGTGGTTATGGTGCCTTATGTTGTTACCAAACATGAGTTTTATAATGGGGGGATCGTTGCCAACGCAAATAGAACGGAGTATATCTCCAAATTTGCAGAAAGGTTTGGTTTTGCGGTATTATGGGCAGGAGCACGGGTTTATGAACGTTATAACCTTACTCCGATGATGACTAAGTCCATCGATGAAACGATAGCTGAAGTATCCAAACATTATAAAATTGATGACCAAAGTATTTATCTATACGGGGATTGTTCAGGTGGATTGTTCACTCTTTTGACTGCGATAAGGCAGCCTGACAAATACGCTGCAATCGGAGTCGAAGGGCCCGAACTTACATTAGTTGATTTTCCAAATCTTAATGACTCTTCTACTTCCGCAGAGATAAGCAATAATATATTCAGCTTAACAGAAAACTTAAGTTCAATTCCAACATTAGTCCTACATTCAAAATATGATAATAAGGCACCAATAGACCTATCGCTTAGATTTATGGATTCACTTAAAACGAATGGCGGAGAAGTCGTTTATGACGATCTTCGGGATGCATCCAAAGGGGAATATAATGGCACCGTAAAAATGATGTCCGAACCCGAAGCAATGCTAAAAGTTTTTAAATTCTTTGATTCTCATAGAACGAGGGAGCGTACAAATTCTATCAAATTTTCAACTTACGGGATTTATCCGGATACATTGTATGGAATAAGTGTTGATCAAAAGATAGGACCGGGAAAAGCAACCATAGATTTCACTCTGTCTGATCAGAACACAATCAAGATCAGTTCTGTAAATGTAAAACAATTGACCGTTGATCTGAAAAGGCTTCCTGTACCTAGTACAAACAAAGTATTTAAGATTGTCCATAACAAGAACGTTTTATCGACTGTTAGGCTCAACGGTACAGATTCCAAATTGAAAATCAACATTCCCATGGAAAGCGATCCGATTAAGGAAGTTGAATCTTCATCTTTTGCAAGAGGACCTATCAATAAACTTTTTCTGGACCGTTTTGCTGTTGTAAGGCCACAGAACAACCGGAAATATACGCAAAAGGCACTGGTTGCCCTCGATTCGCTTTGGAGATTTGAGTATTTAACGGATATTCCCATTGTCAATGAAACATCGCTGCCGTCTAGTGAAAACGCTGAGATCGGTCATATCTACTTTGTAGATGAATCGGAAGCCATTGATAAGGATATTTTAAGTGCTGCAGGTATAGAGCTGAAAGGCAAGGGGAATGATCTTTCATTCGCTTTCCTGTCGAAGAACGCCAACAACGGCAAGTACGACCTGTTTATAGGATCGAACACCGGAACTATCTCTGAATCTATGCTGGGGAATATCATTCAGGAAGGATGGTATGACTTTGAGCTGTGTGATGATACGTACAACAAACCTATATTACAGGACAGATATTGATTAAAAATGTGCGCAGTAACGATCCAAAAGAACGAAAAACTTTCTCAGATGATCGAAATGAAAAAAGATGGACACAGTATTTCTGAAATCGCTCGAAAAACACAAACCAACTGGCGCACGGTAAAAAAATATTTGGAACAGGGAATGCCTTCAACAGCAAGGCGTACGCGAGTACATTATGAAAGATATATAAACGAAATCAAACACATGTGCGGTTTGGAAATCAATCCCACTTGCCATGTTCAGGTCCTTAAAGAACATAGGCCTAAAATGTTGTGCACGATCTTTTACCAGTTGGTTTGACCTGAATTTTCCCCACTATGAACACAAATGGAATCGGACGTATCCTGAACCGTTAAAGGTCAGCAAACCTAAAATTGGGATCTGTTTTATTCCTTTGCCAAAAACGCTGTCAATTTATGTAACAAATCCAGAATATGGAGTTGCAAGAGATACAGGAGAGTGCTCAAAGGAAAAAGAAATCGTCGGCACCCTGATGAGTGAGGTTCCACTTTTATCCAGTTTACGCAAACTTTATACGGATTTCAGAAATGTTCTAAAAGGAGGTTGTCCCGATCGATTGGACACCTGGATTGAATATGTCCAATCGATTGGCCGAAAAAGAATGGACCGCTTTTGTAAGGGGTTAAAAAAGGATATTCTCGCAGTAAAGAATGCCATAAGCTATAATTGGACAAATGGACCGGTGGAAGGAAATGTAAACAGGTTAAAGAACAAAAAGCGTGAGATGTATGGTAGATGTGGTTTTGAGCTACTTAGGAGAAAAGTTTGCCTTTCACAAACTGGATAGGTGCATCAAAATTGGCGAAGAACCAGTCCTACTTGCCAAAAACTCTGCACTATGGATATTCCGCTCCATAGTACCCCACGATTCCGCTAGAAAGTCCACCACCTATTCCGGGGCATAGTCCGCCAGCACTCCGCTGGAAAGGTTACCAATTATTCCGCTGCAAAGTACACCACTTTTCTTCGGAAGCAGTATTTGTATCGGTCTGACATTCCGACACAAAGGTTACCGTTTATTCCGAGCCAAAGTACACCACTGAGCAGAGTTTTAGACACCGCCAAATACGATAAGTTTGTTTTGTAACCAAAACCCTTGCAGTATGGCAAATAAGCTACTTAGTATGCATAAGATAAGACAGATACTTTTATTTCTGGAGCGCGGGCTCTCCCAGCGCACTATTGAGAAAGAAGTAAAGACCAACAGAAAAACCATTTCGCTATACCTACAAAAGGCCGCGCAGACCGGAATCAGTTTTTCCGATCTCTTAAGGCTTTCAGATGAACAGTTGGAAGAGGCCCTGGGCTTGATCAAGCCCACCATTCCGGAGGATACTGACCCCCGTAAAGTGCATTTCAACAGCCTGTTGGGATACTTTAATAAAGAACTAGGCCGCACCGGGGTAACCCGCCTGCTGTTATGGGAGGAATATATTCGGGAATACCCCACTGGTTTCCAGTATTCCCGTTTCTGCGAGCTCCTGCAGGATCATATGAAGGTCAATGGTGCCGTCATGCATTTCATCCATTCTCCGGCAAAACTGCTTGAAGTGGACTTTGCGGGAGATATGCTGCATTATGTCGATCCATCCACGGGAGAGTTGATTGCCTGTCCGGTATTCGTATCGGTACTTCCTTTTAGTGGTTATGGTTATGTGGAGGCGCTTCCCAATGCGAAACTTCCCCAAGTGGTAAAAGCACTGAACAATGCCCTCAGTTATATTGGAGGGGTTCCCTTGAGCGCTAAGTCCGATAACATGAAGCAATGGGTATCCAAGAGCTGCAAATATGAGCCTACGTTTACCGATATGCTGGAAGCCTGGGCAAACCATAATAATATCGCCCTGATGGCCGCCCGCCCTTTTAGGCCCAAAGACAAAGCTTCCGTAGAAAACAATGTTATGATCACCTACAGGCGTATTTATGCAACGCTGCGTAACGACACATTCCATAGTTTGTCCGACCTTAACCGAGCCATCCGGGTAAAACTGGATGCGCACCACCAACTGAACTTTCAAAAGAAAGTGTTCAGCAGGCAGGAGTTGTTCGATAACCAGGAAAAGGCATTGCTGCAACCACTTCCCGAGTCCACATACCAAATCAAGCATTATACCAAAGCAAAAGTACAGAAACACTATCACGTCCTCATGGTGAAGACTGGCACTATTACTCCGTTCCGTACCGCTACATTGGAAAGGAAGTTCGTATTTTCTATTGTACGGCTGTTGTGGAAATCTATTGCGATGGGCAAAGGGTGGCCGTCCACACACGGGATTATAGACCATATGGGTATATCACGATCAAAGATCATATGCCCGATCGGCATCAGGCCATCACACGTCAGCGCGGATGGAGTCCTGAGTATTATCTAAAGAAAGCGGAGGACAATGGTCCGTATACGCTGGAATACTTCGAAAAAGTCATGGATAGCAAGCTCGTAATCGACCAATCTTATACTGCATGCCTGGGTCTGCTGCGGCTAATGAATACCTATGGGGCCGAAAGAATGGAAGCGGCCTGCCAAAGGGCATTGAGAGGCTATAAATACAGCTACGGAACTATCAAAAAAATACTCGACAACAACATGGATCTTCTGAAAGAAGATGCGGCCGGAGAGTTCCGCGTTCCGGCACACGACAACATCAGAGGCCCGGAAGCCTATAGCTAACATTAATAACGATAAATAAATAAAATCAATGAACACACAAAACACCGTAGAACAGCTCAAGTCCCTTCGACTCGCCGGCATGGCCAAACGCTATGAAGCCGCACTCTCACTTCCTGTCCATGAGCTGCAGGACGTCCATGCCTTGATAGCCATGATCACGCAGCCGGAAGTAGAATACCGCGACCACGCCCGTACGCAAAAATACCTCAAAGCCAGCAAACTGCGTTACCATGCATTGCCCGAGGATATACTCTGCAATGCGGATAGGGGTATCACCCGTGAACAGATCCTAAGGTTATCGGACGGAATGTTCATCGAAAAAGGAGAGAATGTACTCATTACCGGCAGCACTGGCTGCGGAAAATCGTACCTAGCATGCGCATTAGGGCGAAGCGCCTGTTTGCTGGGATACCGCACGCAGTACTTCTGCATGAGTAAATTTTTAGAAGCGTTGGCACAGGCAAAGCTAGATGGAACGTACCTAAAGTGGATTAAAGGAATATCAGGTAATAAACTACTAATCCTGGATGACTTTGGTCTAAAGGCATTAAACAGCGACGCCCGGATCGCGTTGCTGGATATCCTGGAAGACCGTTACGGCATTGGTTCAACCATGATCACCTCTCAACTACCGGTCGATAGCTGGTATAACTTTATTGATGAACCGACGCATGCCGATGCGATCATGGACAGGTTGTCAGCTTCCGCACATAGAATCGCCCTAACAGGGAAATCTTTGAGATCAAGAAAAAATCATTAAGTTTGAACAATATCACTCTCGCCCAGTAGTGTGATGGCCGGTCTGGCTGGCGTACATTGCTCCGGAATAATTGGAGAACTTTGGAGCGGAACACTGGCGTACTTTCGTCGGAATATCTACACTATTAATTACCGTTCACAACAATCCCTAATTATAGTCGAAGCATACAGAAAATCATATTTTCTTCGGGAGATGATACTTTTGTAAATCAAAATCAAGCGTTTAGTTCATTGAGTTTGGGTATACGGCAAAACGTTGGTATTACAGGAGGTGTTTTTCTCTTAGCTCATCATCGGGCGGGCTTGATATATTAGGTGATAATCGTGCGGTTAAGTATTCTACTGTACCTATAATCAAAGCACTATTGGATATATAGTTTTAAATGGTCGAAAAAAAATAGATCCTTTGCGTTTTGAAATTTCCAAACGGAAACTGGTTCAATGTAAGTGGAAGGAAAAGAATAAGGCCCTTTGAGTCTTGAATTTTAATACAGAAGGAGTATCATTCTATCTTAAAATAATACTCCTTCTGTGTTATTACGCCGTTTCTTTGAAACAGTTAGTTTAATCTTGTTTTAATACATTCTTCCAGCTTACCAGATCTCCGATAATGCTTTCCAGTTCTGATGCTTCTATACGTTCTTGTTCCATACTGTCGCGATGGCGGATAGTAACGGTATCATCTTCTAGGGTTTGATGATCAATAGTTATACAAAACGGTGTGCCGATTGCGTCCTGACGTCTGTATCGTTTACCAATAGAATCTTTTTCATCGTATTGAAGGTTGAAGTCGATTTTAAGACGGTTCATGATATCTCTTGCTTTTTCAGGCAGACCATCCTTTTTCGTTAAAGGTAAAATGGCTGCTTTGATAGGAGCCAATGCAGGATGCAGGTGTAATACTGAACGACTGTCTTTTTTATCTTCCGTACTTAAATCCTGTTCTTCAAATGCGTTGCATAATACGGTAAGGAACATTCTGTCCAGTCCGATTGAAGTTTCCACTACATAGGGAATATAGTTTTGGTTGATCTCAGGGTCAAAGAATTGCATTTTCTTACCAGAGAACTCCTGATGTTGTTTCAGATCAAAATCAGTTCTTGAATGGATTCCTTCAACTTCTTTGAAGCCAAAAGGGAAATCGAACTCAATATCAACTGCAGCATTTGCATAGTGAGCTGGTTTTACATGATCATGAAAGCGGTATTTTTCCGGATTGGAACCCAAAGCCAAATGCCATTTCAACCTGGCCGCCTTCCATTTTTCATACCATTCCATTTCAGTACCCGGCCGTACAAAGAACTGGAGTTCCATTTGTTCAAATTCCCGCATCCGCATAATAAACTGTCTGGCAATAACTTCGTTACGAAATGCTTTCCCGATTTGTGCTATTCCGAAGGGAATTTTCATTCTGCCGCTTTTCTGAACGTTCAGAAAGTTAACAAAAATACCCTGTGCAGTTTCTGGCCGGAGATATACCTCATCAGAATCTTCAGCCATAGCACCCATTTGGGTTGAGAACATTAAGTTAAATTGACGAACGTCCGTCCAGTTTTTTGTTCCAGAGATCGGACATACAATGCCATGCTCTTCAATTATTTCTTTTAATCGGGATAGGTTATCATCACTAATTGCCTGATCCAGATCATTTTGTAATTTATTTGCCTTTTCAGTTTTGCCATCTTTCTCGTAACGAGTGATCTTATCCTCAATTAATTGATCTGCGCGATAGCGTTTTTTTGAATCTTTATTATCGATCATGGGATCGTTAAAGCCATCCACATGGCCGGAGGCCTTCCAGATTTTTGGATGCATAAAAATAGCTGAATCGATCCCAACAATATTTTCATGAAGTTGAACCATTGATTTCCACCAATAGGTCTTAATATTATTTTTTAATTCAGAGCCTAGTTGCCCATAGTCATAAACCGCACTTAAGCCATCATAGATTTCACTTGAAGGAAATACAAAGCCATATTCTTTGGCATGTGACACCACATTTTTTAAAATATCATCAGTTTTGCTCATAATATGACAAATATAATCTGATTTATGTATAAACATAATATAAGGACACACAAAATCTTTTCTCATGGTTAACTGAGAATAGAAATTTGGGGAGTAATTTAAATCTCAACCTGCTTCCTGTTCAGTTTTTATCATTCGCTTCTCGCGAATTTCTGAAAAAGAAATCCGCAAAGGCCTGCTCATGATAAAAAATCAATGACAAGCTAAAACGCTAACAATCGAACAAATCGATCATTCGCAATCTCACAGATCTCTTGAGAAAATCTGCAAGGACCTGCTTATCGATAAAAATTTCAATGTCCAAAAATTTCAAAGAACGAATCAATCCAAAACCGGACGCAAAGATTGAGGCTTTTTTAGCAGCAAACAAACTTTGAGAAGAATTGATCGGTGATGACACTGATTGATAGCTAATGACACGCTTTGATCGCCAATGATACGAATTGATAGTCCGTTTATGTTAAAACCGCCAAAAGACGGCAAACCAATGAAGGTATAATGAACGTTGTACGGCCATTATACGGC
>Ga0160444_100067_pt1 | contig 140810 bp, 123 predicted proteins | sample HID1972K_E1MG_FD_108232 | JGI IMG/M metagenome (GOLD analysis project Ga0160444, IMG submission 108232) | Enriched pill bug-associated microbial communities from UW Madison campus, WI, USA - HID1972K_E1 MG | ecosystem: Host-associated > Arthropoda: Insects > Digestive system > Unclassified ... | reverse complement strand
TCATCTGTATAAGTAAGATTTATCCCACTTTTAAATAGCTTGATCGCTAACCAGGGAGCGTATTTATACGAATCGTGATGTGTACTTTTATTACCCAGAAAAAGAACCTCAATTCTTTTGGGCATTACGTTCGTTTTACGACCCGATACATTTTCCTGATTCTTTGTAATCTTGGGAGCGCAACCACTCATGATCAGTAAAAAGACACTTAAAGAATATAAAACAAAAGTATTCCCCATTCGGATTAACTTAGTTCCAATTTTAATTGACCAATCTTTTTTGTAAATTTTTGATGTAGACATTTTGTTATTGGTATTTAGGGATTAATTTGAGTTGTATAGAATAAAAGTCACCGTCTCTTCTAGAGAAAAAAATTTGTTGTTATACACCTGCTATCTTGCTCCTGTATAGTCAAAGACATAATTTTTGAGCATTCATTTTCCAAAAAGCAACAATTGTATAATTGCGATACTTATCAATAGTTCAATTACCATTTTCATTTGCAATTTCTAAGCATATTCCTTTATGAGCTCTAATCTCCAGACACTATCGGAAACTCAGAAATTCTTAAAGTTGTACTGCCAAATGGAATTAACGTAATCTCTTCTTCAAGTAAATCTGATTTCAAGCTCGTCCCCCATAATTTGCTATAAGGTTGTGGACCAGCCATTTCATTGTACAGTTTCCAATATGGGATTTGTTTTCCTTTTAACTTGATTTCAATAGGTGCATTTTCAGGACTCCATGGATTCTTTATATCTATGGTCTTAGTAATTACTATATATGAATTCTCTCTTTTATCTTTATCCTTAGGCAAAGCAACTATTCCATAATTCCATGGTGATTTCGGATGCACAGCATAATAGGTTTCTCCAAATTGAGACGGATAGTCTTCAATACTTTTCTTTTGCCACTCTTCATCAACTTTTAATGCATATACCAAAGGTCCACGTTCAATAACCATTGAATTCTCATACCAAATGCTTGTTTCAACTTTCATTGGCAGAGATAGTTCAACAATATCACCAGACTTCCAGTTTCTATTAATAATAGCTATGCTGTTTGATTGTACATTGCCTTCCCATGACATTCCATTAACCAATATTGAAGCCTGATCGCTCCATGACGGAATCCTTAGATGAAATGGAAAAACAGTATTATTGTCTTTTTTATCCATTTCAATTATAAATCTAATACGTTCTTCAAAAGGGTAATTTGTATCCTCTGTAATTTTGACGCTAACTCCATTACCTACTTTGACACTTACAACAGATGGTGAATAAACTAAAGCAGCAATTCCATCGTCATTGGTGGAATACCATAAGTTTTGAGTGAATTTAGGCCATCCTTGGTGCATATTTGCTGTACAACAAGGGTATCCTGTTAACAATCCAAATAGCAAATCAGTCTCATTATGGTTTTCATCAAAATTATGGATATGTCTGGATATTTTAACTTGGTTTGCCTGTTGAAAATATTGCCTGGTCATGAAATCATCAGAGATTTGTGAAGGAAGTGCGTTAAAAGCAATACGTTCTAAATGTTCCATATACTGAACGTCTCCTGTAATCTCAATCATTTTCTCCAATGAGAACATTAATTCTACAGCAGAACACAATTCGGAACCTTGGGTGGGATTATTACCGTGTAAAGCTTCATCAGCTCCATACATTCCTTGTGGTTGGCCATTATATCTTTTGATATCTGCAAATGCTTTCTTAACCGATTCTAAATACTTTGGATCAGCAGCTTGCTGATAATAAATAATTGGTTCCTTGATACCTTGAGCAAGATTAACACCATGAATAGTATTTATTCTTGATAAATCTTTTCGTTTTAAAAACATATTAACATAGTCGTAACCTTGATCATGTAAAAGATCTCCTAAATCAAGTAAAAATTTTTCGCCTGTTATATTATATAACCAATAGACAGCCTGAAGATTATCTCCTGAACGATATTCCGCCCAAAAGCTCCAGTTACCTAAGGGCTTTTCAGGTAATGTATTTAATTGATACTCAAAATACTTTGACATTAAATTAATAACTCGAATATCATTTGTTACTGAATAATATTGTTGTAGCACTTTTAACATAACCATTTTTGGCCACCAATCATGCGAATTATCTCGCTGCAAACCTGGCTCATTAGGATAATCTTTATCGGGACCAAAATATCCACTTGGCTGCTGACTGTTTATAGTCCACTCAACCCATGGTTTGACCTTTTTAATTAAATCTTTATCATCCAAAATATATGCTAGTGGCAATAAGCCGTCTATCCAATATGGACCTCTTTCCCATTGATCACCATCTCCTCCTAACCAACCATTTCTCTTTCCCATCACAGAAGGATATAATTTATCCAATTGGCCAGTAGAACCATTTTTTTGACTCAAAAGCATTTCATGAAGCCAACCCATTGCTTTTATACTTCCTAATGGCAATTCTATATATGGTTTTTCAATTAAAGGCGCTCTATTATTGATATAATTTTGAGCCATTATCTTACTATTAAAAATCAGGAATGTTGAAATGGCTGCTAGGAAAATCTTTTTCATATGAATGTTCTATCAGTTAAACTTAAAATTAATATCCGTTAGTTTGAATCAAATTCGGATTAGAATTTATAGTTTGCTGCGGAATTGGGAACGTTGTCCGATAATCTTCTGCAGGCTTATGCGATAGCCAGCTCTTTGAAGTATAGGTGCCGAAGCGTATCATGTCGCGCCTACGAAAACCTTCCCAGGCAAATTCCCAGCCGAGCTCATCATACATTCGTCCAAACTGGACAGAGGAAGCATCGCCTTTGTCAACAATTTTATAGTTTTCTACATATCCATATTTATAAGTGGAATTTTGTATTAAGTCTGCTCCTGTAACGGCAACCTTTTCAGGATCATTTTTAAATGCTCGTCTACGTACTTCTGTAACAAGCAGAGCGGCCTCGTCGTTCCTACCAAGTCTTACTAAACTTTCTGCATTCATCAAAAGTACTTGCGCATAGCGGAAGAAAGGAAAATCATTACTCAGATCACCTTTAGCTCCTAGCTTTACTTCAAATTTATTCATTCTATAGCCCTCAGCTTCGCCTGTATACAATCCGTCAGGTAATTCTTTTGTAAATACCAGTGGCTTACCAGCCAAATCATATGTGCCTTTAAGCGCGGTGCCATCGGCAGAAAACTGAGGGCCATGTAGCCATGAAGCAGTCAAACGTATATCAGCAGGATCGTAGGTATCAATAAACTGTGTGATACCCATTGCAGAGCCTGAACCCCATGGAGTTGCCTGCATATTAACTTTGTCCTTAAGCGAACCATGCCAGGAATACATATGTATATTAAGACCTGTAGCCACATTTTCATCAAAAGGGACAGCAAAGATAATTTCTGGAGAACCCTCATTTTGCGTTTTAAATATACTTTTAAAATCTGCGTCAAGACTGTATTTTCCTGCTTTAATAATATCATTACATTGTGTTATACAATCTTCCCATTTTGGTTCACCAATGTAGACTTGAGCATTCAAGTAAACATTTGCTAAAAGCGCTTTGGCAGCCCACTTGTTGAAACGACCATACATGAGTTGATTTTTATCTTCGCTTAAGTTTGTAAGTGCCTCAGTGATTTCACTAACAACAAATTTATATAATTCACTTCTAGAAACCTTCTCCGGTAGCTCAATTGTTGGAAGAGTAATCAATGGTGCATCACCAAAATTATCCAATATTAACCAATAAAAGAAAGCACGAGCTACTTTCATTTCTGAAACAAGAGATTCTTTACTAATACCCGGAGCAGGAGGAACCGTACCATTTTCAAGTTGTTCAATCACCCGATTTGAATTCAAGACTCCTTGATAAAAAGAATTCCACATATTAGACATTTGGGGATTCTCGGAATTCCATGTATGTAAGTGCATTCTTCTATAAATGCCACCATCATCCCATCCTGATGCATTTGCTGGCATTACTATTCCATCAGCAGTTGCCTCCTGTGCCATATGATAATTAGTATGACTAAAAAGACTCCGCATATTAGCATAAACTATACCGATCGCCTTATATGCATCTGTATAGGTATAGGACTGCTCTGTAACATCTGAGTAAACTAATTCATCCAGATCATTATTACAAGCAGGGAATAGCATTAAAAACAATAAACTTATTACTAAATATTTTTTGATCGCTTTCATAACAAGATTTAATTAGAATGTAAGAAATGCACCTAAAGTAAAGGTGGAGGTTGAAGGATATCTGTTTTTATTATCGAGGCCAGGAGCCAAACCATTAATGCTAACCTCTGGATCTATTCCTGTATATCCCGAAATGGTGGCCAAATTAGAAGCCGAAGCATATATTCTTAATCGTTTAAATATTTTATTATTTAGGCTTATATTATATCCCAACGTTACATTATCAATCTTCCAATAATCGCCATCTTCGATATAATAACTTACATATTGCAAAGACTGATTATCTGCAAGGACTTGTTTGCCGTATACATTTTCATAAGCCGAAGTCAATAAATTACCTCTTGTCAGCATAACTGGAGCGCTATAGAACATATTCGGCATATTTAGAATTTGGAAGCCAAATGCGCCACGCATGGTAATGTTTAGATCAAAACTCTTATAAACGACAGTGTTATTCCAACTAAGATATGACTTAGGTAAACCATTTCCAATGATTTGTTTATCATCAGCCTGTTGATCTGCGATTGGTTTTGGCGCTCCATCTTTTCCTTCAATTATCCAATAGCCATTTTCATCTATATCAATGGTTTTGAAACCAAAGAAATTACCAATTGATTCGCCTACTTGCACTCTATGTGTTGCTTGTTGAATGGGCTCTCCTGTAGCTCCGGCATCAAAATACCCACTAGCCAGCTGGAAATTCTCATCTGATAGAGAAAGTAGTTTATTTCTATTGAGCGAATAATTAAACCCAGACGTCCATTGAAAATTTTCTGTTTGTATAGGAATAATATTTAACTGGACTTCCACTCCTTTATTTTCCATAGAAGCAGCATTTGCTGTAATAGTATTATATAAATATGGTGGTGTTGGGACGGGATAATTCATTATCAAATCATTGGTAGTTCTTTTATATAGATCGATTGATCCAGAAATTTTATTGTTATAAAAGCTGTAATCTAAACCAACATTATACTCTTCTTTCTTTTCCCAACGTAAGTCTGGATTTGCATTGGTTGCTAAATTAATTACTTGAATCCATTCATTGTCAATTAATGTATAAGTATCGAAATTCAGTCTATTTAATGACATATATGGATCTGTTGGTTCTGTACCTGTAATACCAAAACCAGCACGCAACTTAAGTGAAGTAATTATATCGTTATTTTTTAAAAAGTCTTCATTCTTTAAATTCCAACCTGCTGATATAGCTGGGAAGTTACCCCATTTATGCTCCGAACCAAATTTGGAAGAACCCTCATGTCTAATACTAGCCATTAAAAGATACTTGTCTTGATAACTGTAATTCAATCGAAAAAAATATCCAACTAACTTATTTCTACTTTGATAAGAAGATTCTTGGGCTTCCCCTCTCTTCAAGGCCAAACCAGCTCCAATTTTATTATAAGTAAAATCATCTGTTGGGAAATCCCAATTCTGCATCCAATAATCTTCGTTACTATAATCCCTCCAACTATAACCTGCTAAAGCAGTAATAATATGCTTTTCCAAAAATGTTTTATCATATTGTGCGGTTAATTCAAATAAATCTTCCTGAATTTTTCTGGTACCACGTGAAGCATATCCATTTCTTCCATCATGTACGGTGGAATAGTGATTCTTGGTTTCATAGTAACCCCTCGTTCTATTAGTTATATCTCTTGAGCCCAATAAATTAATACTAAGATCGCTGATTGGAGAATAGGAAATAGAACCATAAGTTCTGAGATTGGTGTTTTCATTTTGACCTTTAGTTTCTTCAAGAAGAGCTACTGGATTCATATAATCTGTTTTCTCAGGACGTTCAATCCAATTCCCGTTATCATCTTTTAATCGATCAGTTGGGTTATATGTTAACCCATTTCTATATACATCTCCGCGATAACTGCCTCCATCAGATCCTGAAAAATACTTTTGTTGATAACCGCTTATATTCGCATTCAGTTTGATTTTATTGTCGAACATACTATGGTTAACCTCTATTCTGGGTGAAATGATTTTGTTATTCGATTTTTTGATAATCCCTTCATTATCTCTATAATTGAAATTGGCTATATAATTCGTGTTTTGGTTACCTCCTTTTAAACTTATATTGTAAACTTTAGAAAATGGAGTTTGGCTTATCTCTTCTAGCCAATTGGTTGAATACCCATAATCAATAGCTCCTGGCTTGCCTTGTTCAACCAGCTTTTTATATTGAGCCGCATTCATGAAATCCAATTCTTTCGTGATTCGTTGTGTTGTAAAATATGTGTTAATATCAATCGTAGGAGGAGTTTCTCCATTCACTTTTTTCGTCGTAATAATGATAACACCGTTTGTGCCTCGTGTTCCATAAATAGCGGCTGCAGAACCATCTTTTAAGACAGATATAGATTCAATATCTTCCGGTGCAACTGTTGTAAGTGTTCCTGGAACTCCATCTATTAAAACCAAAGGAGCAGTGCTTGCTAGTAACGTTGTAATGCCTCTTAAATTTATCTGAGAAACACTCGTAGGATCTGCGTCCGAAGTAATGACGTTCAGTCCTGCCACCTTTCCCCTTAATAGCTGTGCGGCATCATTTACTGATCCTTTAACGAAATCTTTAGAAGTTACAGTCTCTACCGCAGTTGTAATTCTTTCTCGTTTTTGCGTACCATACCCAACTACTACTACTTCATCCAACGCTTCACTACCTCCTTGGAGGATCACATCAACAATTGTTCTATTATTAATTAATACTTCTTGTTTTTGAAAACCAATAAATGAGAATTCTAATGTGCCATTTTGGTTCGAAACGTCTATTGTATAATTTCCGTTATTATCGGTTGAAGCTACAGTAGATGTACCTTTAAGTACAACTGTTACCCCTGGAAGCGCTTCACCACTAGCATCACTAACTTTGCCTTGCACTCTAACCTGTTGTGCGAAAGCAGTGATCACTGTTGAAAATAATAGAAGAATTACAAAAAGGTAATTCTTTCTCATGAGTAGTATTTGTTGCATAATTAAAGATTTAATTGTTATAGAATATCTTAGTTGTTAGTGATTTTTGATGGGAACTTTTCCATTTTGGTCGTGTATTAGGTTTATTCTAACACAAAGGAGCTTTTTATTAATGTACTATTTTGATCAATATTTATTCAATACGTCTCATGTTTCATCACCGATCCTGTAAATGGGCTCATCTAGCTCTTTATATTGTCAAAAAATGAGTTTCTTATGTTATTTTTTTTAAATTCGGATTATAATAAGTGAAAGAGAACCAAATATGGTTAAACCAAATATTCTATTTATTTCTTTTATTTTCTGTATAAACTTTTCTTATAGTCAATCTTATTACTTCAAACATTATCAAGTTGAAGATGGACTTTCATATAATTCAGTTATCTGCACAATGCAGGATAGTCGTGGATTTTTATGGTTTGGAACAAAAGATGGCCTAAATAGATTTGATGGATATTCCTTTAAGACTTTCCGTAATAATCCAAATAACTCTAGCAGCATTGGAAGCAATAATATTCAAAGCCTTATTGAAGACAAAAACAAAAATATTTGGATTGGAACCAAAAGTGGTCTTTATAAATACAATCCGATAGATGAGACATTTGCTTGCCTTAAAGGCACGAAAAAGAATAGCATAACTGATATAATTATTGATCAACAAGAAAATATTTGGTTTATATCAGATTGGCGTCTTCGTAAATACAATAAAGGGTTAGACTCTTATCGTTCTTATAGCGATGATTTGTCTACGGTTACTTCACTTTGTATAACTGATGATCAATCTTTGTGGATATCAACAGATACAGGAAGTTTACAGCATTATAATTACGTCAATGATACATTTGAGAGTTATGATGTTTTTAGTCATTCAGCGCCTACAGTATCAAATTGGATACAAAAAATTGAATCAGCGGGAAAAAATATAATACTGGTAGGAACAAAAAGTCAGGGAGTAAAAAAATTTAATTATAAGACAGCAACTTACGAAGACGTCCTTACCTTAAATCCAGATAACACTCCTATATATGTTAGGGATATCATGCATTATAAAGATGAAGAATACTGGATTGCCACAGAATCAGGAGTGTTTATTTACAATTTGAATAAAGGTTTAAAGCGTCATCTAACAAAAAATGGCAACGATCCCTTCTCCTTATCTGATAATGCAGTCTATACATTAAGTAAAGACAAAGAGGGGGGAGTTTGGATAGGGACCTACTTTGGTGGAGTAAATTATTACATAGAACAAAACGTTCTCTTTGAAAAGATCTTTTCAAGGTCTACAGGTAATATTTTGAAAAATAATGCTATTCGTGAACTATGTAGAGACCAATATGGAGCTTTATGGATCGGTACAGAAGACGCAGGATTAGTCAAATTTGAAGAGAAAGAACAGAAATTCACCGCTTTTAATTCTGATGGCAAAAAGGGAAGTATTTCTAATAACAATCTTCATGGTTTATTAGAAATAGGAGATGAGTTATGGATAGGCACTTTTGAGCAGGGGCTTGATGTAATGGATATAAAAACGGGTAAAGTAATTCGTAATTACAAAGCTGGGAATGGCAAACATCAGCTGAAAAGTAATTTTATCGAAACATTTTTTCTTACTCGTAATGGTCAACTCCTTGTAGGTACGTCTTCTGGTTTATATCGTTACGATAAAAGCAATGATGAATTCGACCACATTCATGCTGTTCCAGAACACCATATAAATGCAATTGTAGAGGATGAACAAGGAACTATATGGCTGGGGACACCAAACAATGGGTTATATTTTTATAATCCTACTAAAAATACTTCCGGCAGTTTTAAATTTGAAAGATCCAATCCAAACAGTCTAATCTACAATTCGGTCAATGACCTTTTTATCGACAGTAAAAATAACCTGTGGGTGGCTACTGAGAATGGTTTATGTGTGTACAATTTTAAGCAAAAGAAATTCACTCATATTTCCAATTACAATAACTTTCCAAGTAATGTTTTTTATAAAGTACTGGAAGATGAGCATCAAAATATATGGATAAGCACTTCAAGAGGATTAGTACGGTTTGAGCCTACACTCAAAAAACTTGAACTTTTTACCAAAAACAATGGATTATTGAATGATCAATTTAATTATAAATCGGGATATAAGGCTTCCGATGGAAGTCTTTATTTTGGAAGTATAAAAGGTCTTATTAAATTCTACCCAACAGAAGTTGTTTCAAATGACTTTGTTCCCCCTATCTATTTTACAGGCTTCCAGGTTTTCAACAAAGAACTTGAAATTAAGCCTTCTGGGTCGCCTTTGACTAATTCAATGATATCAACAAATAAAATAACTTTAAAACCAAACCAATCTACTTTTAGTATTGATTTCGCAGCATTAAGTTATAGCGCCCCACAAATGACAAAATATTCTTATCGCATGAGTGGAGTGGAAGATGACTGGGTTCATTTAGAAACTAACCGAAAAGTTTATTTTACTAATTTATCTCCAGGAAACTATCTATTTGAAGTAAGGGCTACAATTAATTCAATATGGAATCAAGAATCTGCTACACTTAAAATAGAGATACTACCACCATTTTGGGCCAGTAACTTTGCTTATATTATTTATTTCGTAATTTTCAGTATAGCAATTTATTTCTTTCATGCTTTTAACTTGAAACGTTTAGAAGAAAAGAATAAAAGCAGATTTAACCTTTTAGAAAATCAGAAAGAACGTGAAATATACCGTGCTAAATTGCAATTTTTTACAAATATAACTCATGAAATAAGAACACCTCTAACCTTAATTAAAGGGCCATTAGAAACGGCGATGAAAAATGTTGAATCAGGTACTGAACTTAATGCCAGTTTAGAAACTATGAAGAAGAATACAGATCGACTAATTCATCTAACAAATCAATTACTTAATTTTCGCAAAATGGAAGCTGATGATTACAGCTTAAGTTTTGTTAAAACTGATGTAGTTTCTTTATTGAATGAAAGTTATAACCGTTTTGTTCCTTTGGCTAAAGAACATAAACGTTCATTTGAAATGAAAATTCCCTGCATGGTTTTATTTGTATGTATTGACGGAGAAGCAGTTAAAAAGATAATAAGTAATTTGTTTGGCAACGCAATTAAATATTCAATTAGCAAGATCGTAGTTACTCTGAAACTTCATGAGGAAGAAAACAATTTCAAAATAACTGTGAAGACAGACGGGAAGCTGATTCCATTAGAAATGGCCAATAAAATTTTTGAACCTTTTTTCAGGCTTAAAGAATCGCATAATCAGTCCGGTACAGGAATCGGATTGGCCTTAGCACGTTCTTTGGCTAACCTTCATCACGGCAAGTTACAGCTTGCAAAAGCTAAAAATAATATGAATACTTTTGTACTGCAACTACCCATTCATCAAAATAAATCATTTGCATTGTTTAAGGAACCTACGACAGAAAAAATGAATGGGTTAATAAATGAAACCAACGTAGATAATAGTGATAATCAGGAGACAATTTTATTGGTTGAGGATAATATTGAACTTATAGAATTTATTTCAAGTGTTTTAGTGAAAAATTATAAAATAATTAAGGCCACCAACGGGAAAGACGTTTTTGATATACTCAAAGGTCAATCGGTCAATTTAATTATTAGTGATATCATGATGCCAGTTATGGATGGTTATGAATTGTGCCAATTACTGAAACGAAATCTTGAATTCAGTCATATTCCAATTATACTATTATCGGCAAAAGACTCCCTCCAGTCTAAAGTAGAAGGACTTGAGATTGGAGCAGATTCATATATTGAGAAACCTTTTTCCCCTCAATATTTATTGGCACAAGTTGAGAGTCTACTTGCTAATCGGGAAAAAATACGAACTTACTTTGCTAACTCTCCCTTGGTTCATATAAAAACAATGGCTTATTCAACAGCCGATGCTAAATTCTTAGAAAAAATAGATGATATCATCAATGAAAATATTGATGACGTAAACCTTGATGTTGAACAATTAGCTTGGTTGATGAATATGAGTCGCCCTACTTTATACAGAAAAATCAAAGCGGTATGCAATTTATCTCCTCTTGAACTTATTATCATTACTCGATTAAAGAAGGCAGCGGAATTTTTAGTAGAAACTGATTATAAAGTTTACGAAATAGCTAATAAACTAGGATTTAGTTCACAAACTCAGTTTACGCGTACTTTTGTTAAGCATTTCGATATCAATCCTTCAAAATACCGTGAAAGCAAACTAGGACCAAAAAAGGAAATTAAAAAACTATTATAGAAATAGCTTCTGTAACCCAAGTTCGGTGTATAATCTTAGCAGCCTTACTTTTTTCCAGTGATTTGCCGTTGCTATCTTATTTTTTGCGGCTATGTATGTTCTAAAATTGCAAAGCTGAAATTAGTTGTATAGACAGATAATATACGACTATCTCAAGATGAGGTTAGTGGGAAGAATAATCTGTTGATTGTAGGTGTCAGATTTGGAAGCTAGTTCGCTGAGAATTAGGTTGATTACATTTTCAGCGATGTCTTCCAAAGGTTGCTCGATAGCAGAAATTTCCGGTGTATGAAGTTTAAATATATCACGGTCATCATACGCGATTACTAAAAAGTCTTCATTTATTACTTTGTTTATTTCTTTGATAGCCGCCAGTCCACTGATTGCCAGGTAGTTTGTTGAAAACAGGATGGCGTCAATATCTTTCGTAGTTAATAAGGTTTTTATTTGGTTAATTGTTTCCTTCTCTGATTGATTAAAAGGTATTTTCAATACTAATTTTTCACTGTATTCCAATTCGTTATCATCAATAGCTTTTTTATAACCTAAAAATCTATCTTCAATCTGTTGGACTTGCAAGTCGATAGATACGAAAGCTATGCGTTTTTTCCCTCGTGAAATAAAGCTTTCAACAGCTTTGTATGAAGCATTTAAGTGATCTACACCTACAAACGGTATTTCCAGACCAGGAAGGTTCCTGTCAAAGAAAATAATAGGCTTTTTATCTTCTAATAGTTGCATTACATCTTTTTCAATGCCAAGCGTGGGGGCAATTATGTATGCATCAACATTCCTGCTCCTTAACATATCGATAAGATCTTTGGCTTTGTCGATGTCATTTTCTGTGCTGGAATAGATTATTTTGTATCCTTTCTTATAAGCTTTGTCTTCAATAAGACGTGCAATAGAAGCGAAAAAGGGATTGGATATATCTTCTACAATTAAACCTATGATTTGGGTATTCCCGGTTCTAAGACTTCTGGCTATTTGATTAGGTTTATATCCACTTTCTTTTATTATTTTTTCAACTTTTTTAATAACCGGAATACTGATAGCCTTCTCTCGGGCCTTTCCATTTAAAATGAATGAAACTGTCGTAATAGATACATTTGCTTTTAAAGCGATGTCTTTTATAGATAAACGTTTTGTACTCAAAGAAGGATTCGTTGATTTAGGCATATTATATGGTATATTAAGGATAACAGTGAAGCTACAAAAAAAATAAATTTAATTCATCTATATTTTTCTAACTTATCAAGGCTTCACGAAGAAGGAGCAGTTCATATCTTAATACTATTTTTAAATATCAAACTTAATGCCTTGTGCTAAAGGAAGTTTATCGCCATAGTTAATCGTACAAGTTTGACGTCGCATATAAGCCTTCCAAGCATCAGAACCACTTTCACGGCCCCCTCCGGTTTCTTTCTCACCACCAAATGCACCACCGATTTCTGCTCCCGATGTTCCAATATTTACATTCGCGATTCCGCAATCTGAGCCTTTTGAAGATAAAAAAAGTTCTGCTTCACGGAGATTCAAGGTCATAATTGCTGAAGACAGGCCCTGCGGCACATCATTTTGTATTTTAATAGCTTCTTCAAGCTCTTGATATTTCATTAAATATAAAATAGGGGCAAAGGTTTCGTGTTTGACAATAGGAAGGGAGCTTTCAACTTCTGCGATACAGGGTTTTACATAGCAGCCTGATTTGTATTCTTCTCCTTCAAGGACGCCACCTTTTACAAGAAAGGTTCCGCCTTGTTCTTTTATCCTGGAAATGCTGTTTAGGTATAATTCTACTGCTTCTTTATCGATCAGGGGACCGACATGGTTGTTCTCATCTAACGGATTTCCGATGTTGAGCTGGGCATAAGCCTTAACTAATCTTGACTTAAAGGTTTCATAGATACTTTCATGGATAATTACGCGCCTGGTTGTTGTACAACGCTGACCAGCAGTGCCGACTGCACCAAATACGATACCGGTCAGAGCAGCATTTATATCTGCAGCTGGTGAAAGGATAATTGCGTTATTGCCTCCTAATTCAAGCAATGTTTTGCCCAACCTGGCGGCAACCGTAGAAGCGACCGCTTTGCCCATAGCTGTAGATCCTGTAGCAGAAATAAGGGATATGCGGGTGTCCTTACATAAAAGTTCACCTACGGGTACGCCACCGTTAATAAGACAGCTAACGCCTTCAGGTACATTGTTTTTAGAAAAAACCTCTGCGACTATGTTGTGACAAGCAATGGCAGTCAGTGGTGTTTTTTCGGAGGGTTTCCAAATGCAAACATCGCCACAAACCCAAGCCAACATTGCGTTCCAGCTCCATACAGCAGAAGGGAAATTGAAGGCCGTAATAATACCAACGATTCCAATGGGGTGCCATTGTTCATACATTCGATGTTGAGGACGTTCTGAATGAATGGTCAAGCCATACAATTGGCGGGATAATCCTACTGCAAAATCGCAAATGTCAATCATCTCCTGCACTTCTCCGTAGCCCTCCTGCAAACTTTTACCCATTTCATAAGCGATAAGCTTACCGAGATGTTGTTTTTTTTCTCTCAATACTTCACCAATCTGCCTGACGACATCCCCGCGCTTAGGAGCAGGCCAGGTCTGCCACTCCAGATAGGCTTCCTGACTTTTTAAAACAACTTTTTGATAACTTTCGTAATTGGTAGATTCGACGGTTGCCATTTTTTTGCCGTCTACTGGAGAGACAGAAGAAATGGATTGACCTGCAGACTTTATCCAGGTACTGCCTGTTGAAGTGCCTTCGTTGCTCAATTGGATTCCAGTTAATTCTAATAAGTTGTTCATTTTTATCAATTTTATTTTTTGTCTCCGGTTATCTGTCCTGTATAGGTGCTTTCAAAAATTTTATTCGCATTATTCGCTTCAAAACCATCTCTGCGATGTTCCGCTTTAATTTCTGACTCAGGAAGATTTTTAAATTCAGGCAATACTTTGCGTTCTGCAAATTCTACATAGCTGCCTGCAATTTCAAATTTTTCACCACCGCTAAATACTGCGTCATATAATTTTGATACAGTACTGCTTTGACTTAGAAGGCCATCTGCACTGGTTTTAATTTTGCCACCCGCATTATTGAGTTTAATGCCGATCCTTTCTACGAAGCCATTGAAGTCTTCAAGTTTGTTTAACCCTCGTTTTAAGGCATGAATACTAATGGTATAATGATTTAGATAGTAGCGATTATAAATAACCCATGCAGCATATTCGCTTTCTCTAAGCAATGTTTTATAATCTGCCAGATTAGGTAATCGCCAAAGCGGAGTATGCAGAAATGCAGCTACTTCTTCTCCGTTATTTAAATTGAGTGAATCAACGGGATCAGAAGTGATATCTGCAGTGTAATTTTCAACAATGTTGCGTGCATTATCACCGAGTTCATTTACAATGAGTTCACTCATGAATATTCGTGGATAGTCTGACGTTGGCGGAGAATACCAAAAAGCATTTAGTTTTTTTTCTTTGAAGTGATAATAATCTCTTTTGCGATATCCGTAATGAAGAAATATTTTTTCCAGGGAAGCGATTCCAAGATTGGGAACTCCTAATGTACGAAAGGCAATATGATCGTTGACAATTTCCTTTTGCGAATTGACTATTCCCTTTTCCAGGAGCGCTTGTGTTATCTTATCGACAGCCGGAACACCTGCCCGGTATTGCTCAAAAAGGTTATTTAACACGGTGTCGAGCGGATTGTGATTTTCAAAGTTCATTTCTGTTTATTTAAAAAGCCTACCACATTTTGTATTTAACAGCATTTCGAAAGAAATTTCTTCCTGTTTCAGAAATCCCTTTGAAGGAAGTGAACCATTGGCAACCAGTTCAATGACTGCCACCAGGCTTGCTGCCGTTGTCCAGGAAATTGCTCTCCAGGAATGATTGTTCAGTATAATAGATGAGTACGAACGGCAAAATTCATTTCGGGAAAGTTCATTTTTTTTCCAGCCTTCAGCTGCTGCATATATGATTACAACATCCTCATCAACTGGAGGTTTCGCATTTTTAAGAATAATTTCCAGTTGTTCTTTATTTTGCTTTAAGTCAAGCTCGTTGATCAAAAAGTTCATCAGATCGCAATGGCCGGGATACCGGATGGTTTTATAATCCAGGCGCTCTACCCGTCCTTCATAGGTTTCACACATCGTCCCCAGGCCGCCTGATGTATAAAAAGCTTCATAGGCAGCCCCATTGATATTAATTACTTCCTTACCCTGTAAAGAGGGAACCGTTCTTCGTTTTCCGTTATGGATACATTCTGCATCATTAATGTATTCATTTACCACTCCGGCAGCAGACCAGTTAAATGCATATCCTAGTTCTCCATTTGGATGTTTGGGCAATGCACCAACTCGCATTGCAATCGACCGTAAACTATCAAAACTTTCAGTTAGATGGGCACCAATAATGCCAATAAGACCCGGAGCCAATCCACATTGAGGAGCCATAACAGCTGTCGCCGTTTCACTTAGTTGCCTGATCTGGTTGGTGGTTGTAATGTCTTCAGTTAAATCAAAATAATGTTTGCCAAGTCTGTGGGCAATGCTGGCAATGGAACTGTTTAGAAAATAAGGTAGGGAAGAGACCACTGTATCAAATCGGCTGATGACTTTTTCCATCAGCTCCAGATTGCTAACATCGCCGGTAATGATTTCAAATGGCATTTCATAATCATAATACGGAGTTTGTTTATCCATTCCTGTTACTTCAAACTGGTCACTGAGGAATATACCTACTAATGTCCCAACTTTTCCAAGGCCAAGTGTTAAGATCTTTTTAATCATATAAGGAATATTTTTACTTGAAAGTATCGATATTTCCCGCATTTCAATTTATGACCACATCTTGCTTTTGGTTGTTTTAGCCGATTGAGGTAATATTCACATCAGGCGTGTTAAACAAAATTTATTTATCCTTTGAAGGATATGATTGGTTATAATTTGGCATTCATGCCGAAAATTTCTGTTTGGTTCAATATACGAATTATCTATTGATTTTTGTATTGGACATAAAAATCATTTCAATTTTAAAATAGTTAAAATTAGTAGCTTTTTAACTATTTTAAAATTGAAATTCGTACAGTAGTTGGCCCAACCAGTGAACACTTAAAAACGAAGTCAGAATTAAGATGTGAGTCACGCTTAAAAGTAAATGACCCTTATATTAAAGCTTAGCACTCATATAAAATACCAATTCCCCTCCTTCAACGATATCATGATGCTTAATACGTCCACCTTTCAGTTCTTTACCGTTGAGCAGTACTTTTTTCACATATACGTTCTTATCTGACTGATTAATTGCTTTTATCTCAAAGCTTTTTCCATTCTCTAAGTTTATTTTTGCACCATGTACAGCAGGGCTGCCGAGCCAATATTCATCAGATGCTGGTGTTACCGGATAAAAGCCCAGCGAACTGAAAATATACCATGCACTCATTTGTCCGCAGTCATCATTTCCGCCTAACCCATCCTCACCATTATGATATTGGTTTTTCAGTATCATCCTTACTTTCTCTTGAGTTTTCCAAGGTTGGCCAACAATATTATAGAGATACGCTACGTGATGAGAAGGTTCGTTGCCATGAACATAGTTTCCAATTATCCCTTCGCGCGTAATGTCTTCTGTATGAGCAAAGAACTCATCCGGCAGATGCATGCTGAATAGAGAGTCTAAATACTTTGTCAATCTTTTTTTCCCTCCCATGTTTTCCATCATCCCTTCCGGATCATGTGGCACATATAAACTGAAATTCCATGCATTGCCCTCAATAAAACCCTGTCCGTCCGTTTTTAAAACATCGAAATCTTTCTTAAAAGAGCCATCCTCCATTCTCGGGCGCATAAAACCAATATCAGCATCATATACGTTTTTCCAATTTCCGGATCTCTTTATAAACGTTTCATAAACTTCCGTCTTCCCGAGTTTTTTGGCCAGTTGAGCTATGCACCAATCATCGTAAGCGTATTCCAGTGTATTGGATACGGAAGTGCCTGATACCTCCGCGGGAATATATCCCTTGTCTATATAAGTTCCAATTCCTTCATAATTTCTACTGTTGGCAGTAGCAACACAAGCATCAAGAGCAGCCAAAGCATCTCCTTTATAGGTGCCTTTTATGATCGCATCTGCAAGAACAGAAACGCTGTGATAACCGCTCATGCACCAATTATCATTTGCGTAATGCGACCAAACAGGTAACATATGAAGTACACTTTGATCATAATGTGCCATCATGGAGGCTACCATATTGGCATTTCGCGATGGATTGATTAAGTTGAGGTAAGGGTGGAACGCCCTAAAAGTATCCCAAAGAGAAAAAGAAGTGTAATTTGTAAAGTCATCTGCTTGATGTATTTCTTGATCTAAGCCCTTATATTGCTTATTTGCATCCATATATACAGTGGGCATAAGGGCAGCATGATACATAGCTGTATAGAAATTAATACGTTCCTCTACCGTTGGCACATTAATTACAATCCGCTGCAGTTCCTTTTCCCACATGGCTTGTCCCTCTTCTTTTGTTTTATTAAAGTCCCAATGCGGCACTTCTTGTTGCATATTGGCCAAGGCGTTTTGCATACTTACGGGACTTATTGCAAACTTTATCTGCACCTGTTCATTTTCCTTGGTATCAAAATCAAAATGCATCCGTAGTTTTTTTCCTGCTAAGTCCGGAAAGTTTTTCTCTTGATCAAATTTACGCCAGAAACCTTTATATACTTGCGCCTTGTCATTGTTTTGGGTTCCATACTCTTTAAAAGGCTTAGAAAATGTCATAGCAAAATACACAGTACGGGTTCTTGCCCAGCCATTTGTTTGCCTGTAGCCAGTAACCAACGTGTCATTTATGACCCGCACCACTGTCCATACATTTTTATCGTCATAATTATAAATGCCGGCCATTAAATCCAGGATGATATGCGATTGCTTAGACTCAGGAAAAGTATAGCGGTGAAATCCTACTCTGGTGCTTGTGGTAAGTTCGGCCAAAACATTTGGATCATCTAATTTGACTTTATAATAATTGGCTTCCGCTACTTCATTTGTATGTTGATAGCGAGAACGATATCCACTTTCCGGATGTTCTGCAGTTCCCGGATTCATCTGCAATTCTCCAACAGTAGGCATAACCAGAAAATCTCCAAGGTCAGAATGTCCCGTTCCACTAAAGTGGGTATGGCTAAAGCCGACAATCGTTGGGTCATCATATTGATAACCGGCACAATACTTATAAACGTCACCATTGTATTTACCGTTTATAGCATATGGAATGGTATCAGTATCCGGACTGAGCTGGACCGCTCCGAAAGGCACAGTAGCTCCGGGAAAAGTATGTCCCATTTTTGCTGTTCCAATCAATGGCTTGACATATTGAAACAAGGAATCTTGTGCTGATACTGTTATTGGGAATAATAGGGCCAGGAATATCTTTATCAGTCTCATATTTAATCTTCTAATTCAATTTTTGTATGCTATTTTAGCTTTAATTAATTTCAGGATTTTTTTCATAATCTGCCCAAAGCTCATCCAGGTCTTTCCCTATGTTATCTTTCCAGAACGATTCGGTATAAGTCTTTGTCCGCATTGCATTATCCAGTTTTTTAACTGATCCTTTCTTTACATTTTTTTCAATCCAATAGAAAAATCTGGCTGTTATGCGGTATGCATTTTTATAAGACTGCTTTTGATCAAATTCTGTTAATGTCCAGTTTGCACCCTCATTATCTACACCCAACGTAAAACGAACATAATCCGCTATTCCTTCGGTAATCCATCCGGGTCCAGCACCATTAGGGTAGTTTTGAACCAAGTGCATCACTTCATGCGTTACCACATCCACGTCTCCAGGATTTTTCTTAAACCATTCCGGATTGAAACGGACAATTCCGCCACCAGCTGCAGCTACGCCTGTATATTCCGGGTCAATTATAAACACCACCTTTTTTGTGGCATTTTTGTTGTAAAGTTTTACTTCTTTGGGATAGTTTGTAAAGAAGACATCGATTAAGCGATTTTTTACATCCTCGCTAAAACCGGCATCCTTGTTAATAAAAACCAAAGTGAATTTATCTTTTTTCAGCGTATCAACAGTTACCGCATCGTCTATTCCTACATGGTTCCAGTCTTTTTGTGCAAAAGCACAACTTGCAATAATTATAAAGGAGAATGTAAGTATTATAACATTGCTCAATTTTGGAATACATCTCAAGTTATTGCTTTTTTTTAAAGTTTGCATATTGATTAATTGGTTTTAGATGGTTAAAGTTTTATTTGTTAGCTTTTCACTCGTGTTATAATTATTTAATACAATTGGCCGTCAAATGCTATTTTATCAAGACACACTTTGCTGGTTTCATGCACATAAACAAAAAAACATGTATATAAATTCGACTTTTGTATACATATAGGTATTGACATGTACCCGAAATGGACAAAACGGGTACATGTTAACTCTGTAATGTACCCTAAATGACGAAATGGGTACATGTTCCTAACTGTTTTTAACATTCATAAGAATTGCTATTAAACCAAGATTAAGATAGTAATTATGTTTGCCCACTTTTTCTTTATGCATTAAACCGATATCAACTAAAGCATCTAAATATTTAGCAGCTGTCTTTCGTTGAATCAATACATCTTCCATCACAAATTCAACTTTTGTATAAGGATGTTTAAAAAGATTATTCAACAGTTCCTGACTATAAATTTTGGGCAATTCATCACGGATTTTCTCTTTGTACTCCTGCATCAATTTCTTGATGTCCTTAATTAATTCAATCGTTTGAATAGAGGTTTCCTCCACACCCTTGAGCATAAATAGCATCCAATCTTCCCACAAATCGTGATCTCTAACTTTTTGCAACAGACGATAATACTCAACTTTGTGTTCTACAATGTATCGACTGAGGTATAAAATAGGAAGCTGCAATAAATCCTTGCAAACCAAATAAAGAATATTTATAATACGTCCAGTTCGTCCATTGCCATCATAAAAAGGATGAATACTCTCAAATTGATGATGAATAATAGCCATCTTGACCAATGGGTCGAAATCCGAAAGGTCATCATTATTGATATATTGTTCGAGATTATCCATCAAAGAGAGAATCTCATCCGGATGCTGTGGCGGAGTATAGATCGTTTCACCCGTTGTTGCATTTTTTAAAGCAGTGCCCGGAAGTTTACGAAAGCCTGCCTCATTGTCCTCTAATTCTTTTTGAATCTGGAGAATATGTTTCGTAGACAGTATTTTATTTTTTCTTACTGCTCCAAAACCTTTTCGCAATGCAGAAGCATAGTTTTGTACCTCCTTCGTAGAAACATTAACGGCATAGTCTGTAAACAGTTCCGCTTTAAAAAGCTCATCCTGGGTCGTAATAATATTTTCTATTTCAGAACTATCCCTTGCCTCCTGCAAAGTAAGCGTACCGATCAAAATCTCCTCATTAGGAATAGTCATAACAAGCCCCTTCAGCTCGGCCAACCTACGATGCGCAGCAGCAACCTGCTTCAAGACAACTTTACTCTCTAAATCTGCCTTCAAAGGCAAATTAGAAGGCGTATAATTACTCATAATTCAATAACAATTTTCTAAGGTTTACTCTAATCCGCTCTGAAGTTTTGACCCGAACTTCTTGCAGAGAGAAAGAGTATCCTCCATTTGAACGTAAAGTGTTAATAAAGCTTTCAAGATATGGGGATTCAGTATTCATATTAAGTTATTGTTTGCGAAGGGGGGCAGAGATTGACCCCATTCGCAAACGTAAACTTAAGTATATTTGATTGAATCCGAAATTTTAGGCATAAAAAAAGGAAGTTGAAAGACTTCCTTTTTTTATCTGGCGGTCCGGACGGGACTCGAACCCGCGACCCCATGCGTGACAGGCATGTATTCTAACCAGCTGAACTACCGAACCGTTTGTCCCTTTTGGGAATGCAAATATACAGCGATTTCTGTATTCCACAACATTTTTCTGAAAAAAAGTTTAAATTTCACTTTCTTTCATTTTTTCTGCGTTCTCTGCAAATTGCAATGCATCTATAATCTCCTGAATATCACCATCCATAACTGAAGGGAGGTTATAAAGTGTTAACCCGATACGATGCTCAGTTATTCTTCCCTGAGGATAATTATAGGTGCGTATTTTTGCTGAACGGTCGCCAGTCGATACCATGGTCTTACGTTTTGCAGCAATATCACCGGTTTTTTTCATTAATTCTAATTCGTACAATTTGGAACGAAGCATGTCCATTGCCAGTTCACGGTTGGCCAGTTGGGAACGTTCTACCTGACATACAACCACAATTCCCGTTGGTTTGTGCGTAAGCTGAACCTTGGTTTCTACTTTATTGACATTTTGACCTCCTGCACCTCCTGAACGCGATGTATGAAAATCAACATCCGCCGGATTCAGATATACGTCAATCTCTTCAGCTTCCGGTAAAACTGCAACCGATGCTGCAGAAGTATGAACGCGGCCTTGGGTTTCTGTATCAGGAACCCGTTGTACACGGTGAACGCCGGATTCATATTTCAACTGACCATAAACATCTTCTCCACTAACTTTTAAGATCACCTCTTTATAACCACCAGCTGTTCCTTCTGTTACATCCATGGTTTCAACTTTCCATCCTTTATCTTCAAAGAAACGGGTGTACATACGATAAAGATCGCCTGCAAATAAGGCCGCCTCATCTCCACCTGTGCCGCCTCTTATCTCAACAATCGCATTCTTTGCATCTTCAGGGTCTTTCGGAATAAGCATTAAACGCACTGTTTCTTCCAGCTCATCTTTTTCTTCTAGCAAAAGATCTAATTCTTCTTTTGCCATGTCAAGCATTTCTTTGTCTTTTTCGGTAGCCAGGATTTCGCGGTTGCTTTCAATATTGCTTACTACATTTTTGTAAACATTGTATTTTTCTACAATCTTACCGAGATCTTTATATTCTTTATTAAGCTTTGCATAGCGTTTCATGTCGTTAACGGTGTCCGGATTGCTCAGTTCGCGTTCAACATCTTGCCAATGTTCCTTTATAGCCTGTAATTTTTGTAACATAATTTTATTTTGGGCTGATTTATCTGTTTTATAATCTTCAGATTGCTGCAAAACTAAGATTTTTTCTTCATTTTCTTTTATCTCAAATATTCTTTTAACTTTGCGGCATCAAGGGGGGTGTCCTGAATTTAATCGATTTGGGGCTGAGATTATACCCATCAACTGAATTTGCTTTTCTGAGTTAAATTCTGTTGGGAACCTGATCCGGGTAATGCCGGCGTAGGGAAGGTAAATAAAATAAGGGCAGAGACAACCCTCGTCTCTGTTATGTTTTATAAAAAAAATCAAACAAAAAAATGAAAAAAGCAATTGCGCTCATGGCGATTGTATGGCTGCCATTATGGTTGCTGGCACAAAACACGCTCCGCATTGAAGTGAAAGATGCGGGAACAAATGAAGTTTTAAAAGGAGCTTCAATTCGGATTAAGGGCACACAATTAAGGGGCCAAACGAATTCACAGGGAAGGTTTCATTTAAATAACGTAAAGAATGGCAATCAGGTTGTTCAGGTAAGTTATCTTGGTTATCGGGCTGTTGAGAGGGTCGTTTCTATTCCTCAGGGTGAGGATCTGGTAATTTTAATGGAACCATCTAGCTTTCTGGCAGATGAGGTAGTTGTGCAGGCAACCAGAGCTTCTGCTAATGCTGCTACTACCTTTAAAAATCTCTCGAAAGAAGAAATTGCTAAAAATAACTTAGGACAGGATCTGCCTTATTTATTAAATCAAACACCTTCGGTAGTAGTTTCATCAGATGCGGGTGCCGGAATAGGTTATACGGGAATTACCATTCGCGGCAGTGATGCACAGCGAATCAATGTAACCGTAAATGGCATTCCTTATAATGATTCAGAAAGTCAGAGTTCGGTGTGGGTAAATATGGCCGATTTTGCTTCTTCGGTTGATAATATTCAAATTCAGCGCGGAGTGGGAACTTCCACCAATGGTGCTGGTGCTTTTGGCGCAAGTATTAATATTCAGACAAATCAGCGGATCGATTCTGCATACGGTGAACTGGATAATACCTTTGGGTCCTATAATTCATGGAAAAACACGGTGAAGTTGGGTACCGGTCTGATCAACAATAGATTCAGCTTTGATGCACGATTGTCAAGAATAGAATCGGATGGTTATATGGATAACGCGTCTTCAAATTTAAAGTCATTTTTCGTTTCGGGTGCCTGGTATGGTAAGAAAAGCTTTTTAAGAGCGAATGTATTTTCCGGAAAGGAAAAAACCTATCAGGCATGGAACGGAGTTCCCGAATATATGTTAGACACCAACCGGACGTATAGTGAGTTTACTTATAAAGATCAAACCGATAATTATACGCAGACGCATTATCAGTTATTGTATTCTAATCAATTAACTGACAAGTTATTATTGAATGGCGCTTTGCATTATACAGGAGGCCTGGGTTATTACGAAGAATTTAAGGAAGAGGATAAGCTAGCTAATTATCTCCTTGATCCGGTTATAATTGGCGGGGAAACCATAAAAACCACCGATTTGGTAAGAAGAAGGTGGTTGGATAACTATTTTTATGGGTTTACTTATTCTTTAAATTACAAACCATCGAATTTATTGAATCTAACATTAGGTGGGGCTTATAATGAATACAAAGGAGATCATTATGGTGAGGTCATTTGGGCACGCTATTCATCCAATTTAAATTTAGGAGATCGCTATTACCTGAGTGATGCCACGAAAAGAGATTTTAATATCTATGCAAAGGGAGATTACCGTGTAAACGATTTTACATTCTTTGGTGATATTCAATATCGGTATGTAGACTATAAATTAAGCGGAGATAACCGGGATTTAAGTGTTTTGGAGCAAAGTGCTTATTATAGTTTTTTTAATCCAAAGCTTGGTTTGAGTTATAGCTTCGAAAATAATAGCAATGTATATGCATCCATTGCAATGGCTAATAAGGAACCGGTTAGAAGAGATTTTACAGATTCCTCGCCACTAAGCAGGCCCTTGCCTGAAAAGCTTACCGATATTGAATTGGGATACCGGATTTCAGGTGGTAATTTCAACGTTGGTATAAACGGCTATGCGATGCTTTATAAAGATCAATTGGTCGTAACTGGCCAGATAAACGACATTGGTTCGGCCGTCAGGGAAAATGTTGATAAGAGCTATCGTATTGGTGCAGAACTGGATGCTGGCTGGCAGCCGTTTAAAGATTTTACCTGGAGGGCAACGGCAGCATTTAGTCAGAATAAAATAAAAGATTATACTTACTATACTGATATACTTGATGAAGAGTATGAATTGGCAGGGCAGGAGGCTACAACATTAAAGAAAACAGATATTGCTCTTTCTCCCAATACCATTCTCTCCAATGAATTCGCCTATATTCCTTTTGAAAGGGCTGAGATCGCTTTAATCAGCAAGTATGTTTCCCGCCAATATTTGGATAATACCGGAAGCAAAGCTAAAAGTATTGACCCTTTCTTTACAACCGATCTTCGTTTGCATTATCAGACCCCTGTTAAAGGATTGAAGAATTTGGGAATTACATTGAAGATCAATAATATTTTCAATGAGCTTTATGAAGCGAATGGATATACCTTTGGCTATTATAATGCAGGTGGTGAGCTTGAAACCTATAATTATTATTTCCCTCAGGCTACTCGTAATTTCCTTTTAGGATTAAATCTGAAATTTTAATCTCTTTAGTTTCATAAACCCCGGATACAATTTCCGGGGTTTTTTGCTTTTCCATCATAATGACGTATTTTTACACAAATTTAAAAGATATGTACAAAACTCTTCAGCCGGTATTGCAAAAAGAAATTGCAGAGATCAAAGAAGCCGGACTTTATAAAACCGAACGTGTTATTATTACTCCCCAAGGCGCTGAGATAAAAGTTGAAGGTGGCCAGGAGGTTATTAATTTTTGTGCTAATAACTACTTAGGTCTATCATCTCACCCGAAAGTAATTGAGGCGGCAAAGGCGGCAATTGATTCGCATGGTTATGGTATGTCATCGGTTCGCTTTATTTGTGGAACTCAAAATGTTCATAAAGAACTGGAGGCAAAACTGTCTGAATTTTTAGGAACTGAAGATACGATTCTGTATGCCGCAGCTTTTGATGCCAATGGTGGAGTATTTGAACCTCTTTTCGGAGCGGAAGATGCCATTATTTCGGATGAATTAAATCATGCATCTATAATAGATGGTGTCCGTTTGTGCAAAGCCCAACGTTTTCGCTATAAGCATAATGATATGGCAGATTTAGAAGCACAATTGCAAGCTGCCAAAGGAACCCGTCATCGTATTATTGTTACGGACGGAGCCTTCTCAATGGATGGGACAATAGCTCAGCTGGATAAAATCTGTGATTTAGCAGATAAATATGAAGCGCTGGTAATGATTGATGAGTCGCATTGTACAGGATTCTTAGGAAAAACCGGCCGTGGAACACATGAATATTGTGGAGTGATGGACCGGATTGATATCATTACCGGAACGCTGGGTAAGGCTTTAGGCGGTGCTTCCGGCGGATTTACTTCCGGGAAAAAGGAGATCATTGAAATGCTGCGTCAACGCTCACGTCCTTATTTATTTTCAAATACATTAGCCCCCACAATTGCAGGTGCATCCATTGCGGTATTGAATATGTTAAGCGAAGCAACTGATTTACGGGATAAACTGGAAGAGAATACAAAGTACTTCCGTTCAAAGATGACGGAAGCAGGCTTTGATATTACTCCCGGAGAGCACCCGATTGTACCTGTAATGCTTTATGATGCCAAAGTTGCGCAGGAATTTGCTGCTAAAATGCTGGAAGAGGGTATCTATGTAATTGGGTTCTATTTCCCTGTCGTTCCAAAAGGAAAGGCCCGTATTCGTGTACAGCTATCGGCGGCACATGAACAGGCACATCTGGATAAGGCGATTGCTGCATTTACAAAGGTTGGAAAAGAGTTAGAAGTGTTGAAATAATGGATATACAAACCAGAATAAACGAATATACGGCAGAAATTAATGCCTTTTCTGCTTCAACGGCAGAGGAGGTGGAAGCATTTCGCTTACGGTTCCTGGTAAATAAAGGAATTGTCAGATCATTATTTGAAGAATTTAAAACGGTTTCTCCGGAAGAGAAACGCGTTTTAGGTCAGGTACTGAATAAATTTAAACAGCTTGCAGAAAGCAAGCATAAAGATCTGCTGGAATCGCTTGAGCAAAATGCTGACAAATCAGATTCTTCAGCTCAGGATTTAACCTTGCCTGGCCGCGGATTTGATCTTGGTTCACGACACCCTTTATCCTTGGTAAGGAAAGAGATCGTTGAAATATTTAATAAACTGGGTTTCATTGTGGCTGAGGGCCCTGAAATTGAAGACGATTGGCACAATTTCAGTGCGTTGAATTTCCCTGAAGAACATCCGGCAAGGGATATGCAGGATACTTTTTTTATTGAGAAAAAAGAAGGGAATGATATTGCATTGCGTACGCATACTTCTTCCGTTCAAGTTCGAATGATGGAAATGGGCAAACCGCCTTTTCGGGCAATTATGCCGGGACGGGTTTATCGAAATGAAGCAATTTCTGCTAGGGCACATTGTTTCTTTCACCAGGTAGAAGGATTGTATGTTGATGAGGATGTCTCATTTGCAGATTTAAAGCAAACGCTGTTTTACTTCGTTCAGGAACTATATGGCGAAGGCACTAAAGTGCGTTTTCGCCCTTCGTATTTCCCGTTTACTGAACCCTCTGCTGAAATGGACATTTCTTGTTCAATATGCAAGGGTGCAGGCTGCACAATGTGTAAAGGAAGCGGATGGGTAGAGATTTTGGGTTGTGGAATGGTTGACCCCAACGTATTGGAAAATTGCGGTATTGATAGCAAGAAATATAGCGGTTTTGCTTTTGGTATGGGCATTGAACGGATAACCAATCTTAAATACGAGATAAAAGATTTGCGTTTATTCTCTGAAAATGATATTCGGTTCTTAAGACAGTTTGAGACTGAGATAATTTAATATGGCGCCAGATAAGGTTAAAGAATGTATTAAGAATTCTGCACGGGAACTTTTCAGAAGATATGGTTATAATAAAACCAATGTCAACGAAATTGCCCGGGATGCGAAGGTTGCGAAAGCAACGATCTATAAGCATTTCGAAAGCAAAGAAATGATTTTGCATGCAATTTTGATGGATTATATCCGTAAAAGTGTGAAAGACCTGATCACGAATTCTTCACAGGATTTAGACCTGGAAACCTATCTGAGCAATCTAATTTTAAAGGTCAGCAAGTTATCTTACACCATTTGCAATGAATTCGTAGGTTGGGATTTTATCAGGGAGTCAGCCAATGCGCAGGAATACCTGAAAACGTTGTCGGATGATTTGGAAAACCTATTAATACAATCATTTAGGGAAAGTAATCGGGTTTCCATTCCCCTTGAAAATTTGAGATTCTTAGTGAACTCCAGCAAAAGCATTGTATTCTCTTTTGCATTTACTTCAGTAAGCGTAGCCGATGTACGGAAAAATTTTGTTTCCTTTCAGAACGAGATGTTACCATTTTTAGTAAAAGCTGCTATAGCATAATTTATATTATGTGTAATTTTGCAGAACATGAGAAAAACGTTTCGGGAAAAAGTTCGCATTGAGAATGTTGAAGTTATTGATATTGCTGAAGGGGGCAAAGGAGTAGGAAAAGTAGATGATTTGGTTCTGTTTATACAACATGCAATTCCAGGCGACATTGTCGATGTAGAGATCCAAAAGAAGAAAAAGAGTTTTGCGGAAGCTAATGTAATAGCTTTAAAAGTACCATCGCAATATCGGACTACACATTTTTGTAAACATTTTGGTGTATGCGGAGGCTGCAAATGGCAGCATATGACCTACGATTCCCAGTTGCTTTATAAACAAAAGAGTGTTGAAAATGCTTTGTCACGTATTGGCAAGGTGGATATTGCTTCTATGGAGGAAATTCTTCCTTCGGCAAATACAACCTATTATCGTAATAAACTAGAATATACTTTTTCAAACCAACGTTGGTTAACAGCAGAGGAGATTAGTCGCGATGAAGATTTTGAACGGAATGCATTGGGATTTCATGTTCCGCTGCGTTTTGATAAAATCTTAACCATTGATCACTGTTTTCTGCAAGCCGACCCATCGAACGAAATCCGCAATGCCCTGAGCGATTTCGCTATTCAGAATGGAATTAGCTTTTATGACCTTCGTAAGCATGAAGGTGCTCTGCGGAACTTAGTTATCCGGAATACATCAACAAACGAATTGATGGTGATTGTTGTTTTCGGATATCCTGTTGAAGATGATATTGATCGGGTAATGAATTTCCTTAAAACTTCTTTTCCACAGATTACTTCCTTGCTTTATATTGTTAATCAGAAAAAGAATGATACAACCTTTGATCAGGACGTCCATACTTTTTCAGGACGGGATCATATTTTTGAAGAGATGGCCGGACTTAAATTTAAGATCGGCGCTAAATCTTTTTATCAGACGAATTCTTTGCAGGCATATGAGTTATATAAAGTGACCAAAGATTTTGCCGGTTTAAGTGGTAAAGAACTTGTTTATGATTTATATACAGGTGCAGGTACCATTGCCAATTTTGTAGCGCGCGATGCCCGAAAAGTGATTGGTATAGAGTATGTTCCAACGGCCATAGAAGATGCTAAAATCAATTCAGAAATTAATGGAATTGATAATACTGCATTTTTTGCCGGAGACATGAAGGATATTTTGAATGATGAATTTATTTCTGTTCATGGAAAGCCGGACGTTATTATCACTGATCCGCCAAGAGCAGGAATGCATCCGGATGTGGTGGATAAGTTATTGGAAATTGAAGCCGCGAAAATAGTCTATGTAAGTTGTAATGCAGCAACTCAGGCGCGGGATCTGGCTATTCTTACTCAGAAGTATGAGGTTGGCAGGATCAAACCAGTGGATATGTTTCCTCATACTCAACATGTTGAAAATGTAGTTTTATTGACAATTAAAAGCTAGCTTATGGATTTACAAGATTTATTGAAGCCAAAGTCTGATGACGACGAAAATAAGAAAGACGACAGTCCATTAACCAGTTTAAAAGTAGATTTAGATTTTTATAAAGAGTCCATTCGGGAAGTCGCATTTGAGCTATTGACAGAGGATTATACTCAATTCCCGATATTTATTGCTCATCAGCATGAAGTCAAGGTAGGTGAAATTATTTTGGATCGTGTCGAATTAGGGACGGAATGGACTATTCAGGCATCAAGCTTAGAGGAGTTTTTAGAGGTTGGAATTATAAAGGAAGATAAAAAAGATGCATTTGTTAAACGGTTCAAAAAACCGGAAGACTTTATGTGCCTGTTTGTAATTGTTCCGGAAGGAGCAAATTTTGTGTTTTATCCTTATGACTAAAATGAATTAAGAACTGTTATGACCTATATTGATTTTGAAGGGAAAAGCGATTTGGCTGCGGATGAGTATTTTATGAAGGAAGCGCTAAAAGAAGCTGCCAAAGCAAATGAGCTGGATGAAGTTCCTATAGGTGCCGTTATTGTTTTTAAAAATCGAATTATAGCGCGCGGACACAATCTGAGTGAAAAATTGAATGATGTAACGGCTCACGCTGAAATGCAGGCTTTTACATCTGCATCCAATTATATCGGGGGTAAATATTTGCAGCAATGTGTGCTGTATGTGACGCTTGAACCTTGTGTGATGTGTGCCGGCGCGTCATTCTGGACACAAATAGGGCGTATCGTTTTTGGGGCAAAAGACGTAAAACGCGGATACTCGCTTTATAACCCGTCAATGCTTCATCCCAAAACGGAAATTGCGGGCGGTATTTTAGAAAACGAGTGCTCTGCCTTAATAAAAGACTTTTTTCAGCGGAAAAGGCGCTAAACGTGATACGAATTTGACGAAACTGTCAAACAAATGCCGTAGATTCTCGTTATATTTGTTTAGTTAATCATTATTTAAAAATCAAAATATTATGGCATTCGAATTACCGGCGTTACCTTACGCCTCAGACGCTTTAGAACCTTCTATTGATAAAGAAACGATGGAAATTCATCATGGTAAACATCATCAGGCATATGTTGACAACCTGAATAAAGCCATTGAGGGAACAGATGCTGCGGCACTTTCTATAGAAGATATTATCAAAAACGTATCTAAATACAGTGCTGCTGTTCGTAATAATGGCGGTGGGCATTTTAATCACTCGTTGTTTTGGACTGTTTTGTCTGCAAACGGAGGTGGTGAGCCTACAGGAGAATTAGCAGAAGCAATTAACGAAGCATTTGGTTCTTTTGATGAACTTAAAAAACAACTTCAGGATGCAGGAGCTAAGCGCTTTGGCTCTGGTTGGTCCTGGCTGGTTGTAGATGATTCTGGTAAATTACAGGTTTCTTCAACGCCTAATCAGGATAATCCCTTAATGGATGTTGCTGAAGTAAAAGGCACCCCAATATTTGGAATTGATGTTTGGGAGCATGCTTATTATTTAAAATATCAAAATAAACGACCAGCTTACCTGGAAGCAATATTCAATGTTGTTGACTGGAATGCAGTAGCAGATCGTTACGCAAAAGCAAAGTAATATTGTTTATAGTGTGTTTAAACGGCGATGGTGTTAATAACAGCATCGCCGTTTTAGTTTTAGATTAAATGAAAGCAATCGTTTTAAAAGATAAGGAAGAGCCTTTAAAAATTGAAGATGTTGAGGTGCCGGCTTTAGGTGAAGATGAGGTCCTAATAAAGGTAAAAGCTGCATCGTTTAACAGACGTGACTGGTGGATACAAAAAGGGCTCTATGCAGGATTGAAATTTCCAATTATTTTAGGTTCTGATGGAGCAGGTATCGTAGAAAGAGTAGGAAAAGAAGCAAATAAATCCTGGATTGGTCAATCAGTCATTATTAATCCGGCTTTGAATTGGGGTGATAACGAGGCATTTCAACAAAAGGATTTTGCAATTTTAGGACTTCCGGAAAACGGTACATTTGCTGAGTTTGTTAAAGTTAAATTTGAAAATATTTACCCCTTACCGGCTCACCTTTCTTTTGAAGAGGCAGCAGCACTTCCGTTAACAGGCCTTACAGCTTATCGTGCTTTGTTTAGCAGGGCAATGCTTAAGCCGGCTGAAAAAATATTAATTGTCGGTATCGGAGGAGGAGCATCTAGTATGGCACTCCTTTGGTCGCTCGCAGCGAAGGCGCAGGTATATGTGACTTCAGGCTCTGACGCAAAGATTGAACAGGCCAAGTCACTCGGAGCAATTGACGGGGTCAATTATAAAACTGACAGTTGGGCAAAAGATTTAGCAGAAATGGCGGGTGGTTTTGATGTTATTTTGGATAGCGCTTTGGGCGAGGGCTTCGCCTCTTTGTTAGACTTGGCAAGTCCGGGTGCCAGAATTGTGTTTTTTGGAGGAACAGCCGGAAACATTCCGGAACTGAATGCCCGTAAAATCTTTTGGAAACAACTAAGTGTTTTGGGTACGACAATGGGCTCTGATAAGGACTTTCTGGAAATGCTGGATTTTCTAAACCTGCATAAAGTTAAGCCTGTCATTGATTCTGTGCATCCCTTTCAAGATGCTGAAATTGCCATTCGGAAAATGGACGACTCTCGGCAGTTTGGAAAAATTGTATTAAAGGTCGATTTAAATTTAATATCATGTTAAAGAAAAATAGAGTATCAATTGGCGTCTTGTTTCTTCTTACACTAGCTTTTGCAGTATCTGCTTGTGCTTCAAGTACTGCTACAAATGCGAAAGAAGAAAATAAAAACAATACTGACGTTAGAGCAGATGAAGAAAATCTTCCACTACACAGTGATGGAGGATTGGATACGGCAACTTTTGCTGCTGGTTGTTTTTGGTGTGTTGAAGCGCAATTTTTGGAGTTGGCAGGGGTGAAAGAAGTTATTTCCGGCTATACCGGTGGAACGATGAAAAATCCTACCTATGAGGATGTCGTATCAGGTAAAACAGGACATGCAGAGGCAGTTAATGTTATTTATGATTCAGATAGCTTATCTTTTGATGAATTACTGGAAGCTTTCTTTGTTGCACATGATCCAACGCAGCTTAACCGTCAGGGAAATGATATCGGCACGCAATACCGTTCCGCAATATTTTATCATAATGCGGCTCAGCGCGATCTCGTTAATTATTATATCGAAAAGTTAAATGCCGAAAAAGTATATCCTTCACCTATTGTAACCAAGGTCGAACCTTATAGCACGTTTTATGAAGCTGAAGATTATCATAAAAACTACTATGCTTTAAATCCGGCTAATCCTTATTGCAGTCAGGTGATTCAACCAAAACTTGAAAAGTTTAAAAAAGTTTTTGCAGAAAAATTGAAGAAATAGGCTAATCGATTTGTACCAGATCCCTCTTTTTGTTGCTTTTGAATTTTTCGGGAACAGCACTTAAGATTTCTTTTGATAACAGGGAGATTGCACGTTTTTTCAAAAAGTTTTTGGTGGTTACCAATGATATCTCCCGTACTGGTTCGGGTGATTTGAAATACCGTACTCTTTCAAGCTGGGATTCACCAAATTCAAGAATGCTCAGTTCGGGTAAAATCGTAACCCCGGAATTCATATCTACCATTCGTTTCAGCGTTTCAACACTTCCTGTATTATATTGTAAGGTTTCTTCCGGGTGCATTAAACGCTTTTTCATGCAAATGTTTAATACCTGGTTTCGCATGCAATGTCCTTCATTTAATAACCAAAGCTTTTCATTTAATAAATCAGCAGCAGAGACCAGGCTTTTATTATTCAGCGAACTGTCTTTTGAAATATAGGCGACAAAGTTTTCATAAAACAGGGGATGTTCTATAAGTTCATCATCACCTAATGGTGTTGACAGGATGCCGCAGTCAAGTAATCCCACTTTTAATTCCTGAACGACTTTTTTTGTGGTTGATTCCCAAATCTGTAATTTAATTTTTGGATACTTTTCCATGAAGGAGCCTAATATTTTTGGCAGAATATACGGCGCAAGCGTTGGTATCACGCCAATTTTAATTTCACCACCCAGTTCATCTTTGGTTTCTGTAATCAGTTCTTTTATCTTATCGCTTTCTTTAATTACGATTCGTGCCTGATTGATAATTGCACGTCCGAGTTCTGTTGGCAAAACAGGCTGTTTACTTCGGTCAAAAATGCGGATTCCAAGGGAAGCTTCAAGTTTTTGGATTTGCATGCTGAGTGTAGGCTGTGTTACAAAACACTTTTCTGCAGCCATCACAAAACTCTTATAGGTATCTACGGCAATGATGTATTCTAACTGTACGAGGGTCATTTTCTTTATATAGCTATAAATATAAAGAAAATGGCTTGGATTCAGTTCATATTTTTTTTGCTACTTTTGTCTTTATCTGTTATTGACAAAAAAAATGGGAAAGTCTGGGTTATTCATTTTATTAAGTATCTTTTCGTTAGGTTTTTTTTCAGCCTGTGAACGCAATGACGATGAGCCTGCATTGCCGAAGACTCCTATTTCCCGATTGTATGTTTCATTTTCAGATATTCAGACTAATGATTTAGACAATCCTTATAATAATATTGCTGTATTTGATCCTGCGAATGCTGAGGTACTTTCTGAGCCATTTGAATACAATTCTGCTGTGGAGAGAGGAGCAGGGATCTATTTTAATCCTTCCGCCGGAAGGGTTTTCCAGGGAAGTGCCGACAACCATTCAATCAAAACCTTTTCTGTTAACAAACAGGGTGCGGTAGGAACCGGAAGCACCTTCAGTGATTCAACATTGCTTAATCAACGTGATCTGGCTTATGATCCGACTTCTAAAAATCTATATGTTTCAGATAACCTTTCACAAAGTATCTATGTGTATGCCCAGGCTTTAAATCGGAATGGGGAAATTCGTCCTAATAAGAAGTTTCAGCTGACAGGGCAGCCTTGGGGCGTTCATTTGCAGGGCGATACGATACAGGGAGATAGTCTGTTTATTGCCATTGCAGGTACAGCCAAAGAAGTTCAGCTGCTTGAAAGGGTCTCTAAAATTGATTCGGGTATTGTAAATGCGTCAAAAAAGATTGTTATTCCCGGTGCTACAGACCTACGTGGAATTACCTATTCAAGCAGGTTGAATATGCTGGTTTTAGCAGATTACGGTTCGGGTAAAATTTATATTATCGAGAATGCAAAGCAGGCTTTTACCACACAGGGCGAAGTAACTCCTACGCGAACGATTGAAGGTGCACAGACAAAATTACAGACTCCAATAGATGTAAGCATTGATGACCGCGAGGAGCAATTGTTTATTTATGTTGCTGATAATGCAAACAATGTGGAAAAACAGGGAAAAGTCCTACGATTCAAAACTAGCGATAGTGGAGATGTAGCACCAAGTGCAGATTATCAGTTTCCATTGACCCCGGTATCTATTCACCTTGATGCGCGTTAATCAGCGCCAGCATCTTTTCCAGTTCTGTTGCTTTTTGAGTAATTTTATTACGCTCGTAATAGTTGAATAGATTTCTTAAAACCCTTCCGATGGTAGCCACGTTATTACAAGGCAGAAAAAACTGCGGTAAGAGTGGTAATTTCAGTTGGTTTAAAAAAGCAATAACATCATGTCTTCCGAAAACCTGGCCACGGTTAAAGGCGTTGATATAAAATAAAACTTCATTTTCTTCATTGTTGGTTTGATAATTATCGGTATAAGCCAAAATAAAGTGTTGAGGAAGGTTTACGCCGTATACCGGCATATCCAGTTTTTGAGCAACGATACTATAGATACAAGCCAATAAAATCGGGTTGCCTCTTCTGCTTTCAAGGACCTGGCCAATATAGGAGTTTTGCGGATCGCTATAATTTCGCGTATTTCCGGAAAAGCCTTCAACATTATAAAATATAGTATTGAACAAGCGGACTTTATCAACCGTATTCATACTATATGACATCTGCAACCAAATTTCACGTTTTATGGATTCGATTTGATTGATTATCTTTTGTTCATCGCAATCAGGGTATTGATATTTATTAATGATAATTAATCCTTGAAGCAAATCAAAAGAACCACTTAATGCCCATAGCTCGAGCTCCATTAATACCTGGTTGTACTGAATTTTATGAACAAGCTCTTCAATCCGTTCCTGTTGTAAGGCATCAAAGGACTGTTCCCATGCAAGTTCGAGTGACGGTATAATTTCCCCGCCAAGTTCTAATAGCTTTTCTTCGACATGTTTATAGACATCTATATCAGGATCATCCAATAATTGGATCAATGAATTTATCTCTTTTCTGTTTTCCATTTTAAAGGACTAACCAGGAGTTCCCTGCTATTAAAATTGAAATGTAAATTTACGAATAATACTTTGCTCTTTATAAGGAACACTTATCTTTGGAAAATGGCAAACATTCGCTTTTTCATAGATTATTTTAAGCATTTCCTCACATCAAATAGCAGGCATGGGGTTCATTCCCCTTTTGTATACAATTTGGTCGATCAAGTGATCTATGATTTCTCTGATAAGGACTATATAGAGCCGATCGAGAACTTGCGTAAAAGCCTGAAAGGCGATCGCAGAACCCTGCAAATAACCGATTTGGGTGCCGGCTCGATGCTGAATAATGGTAAAGAAAAGAAGGTTAGCAGTCTGGCAAAGAACGCCTTAAAACCTCAGCGAATCGCCCGGTTAATTGCTCGTTTAGCTCATGAATTTCAGCCAGCAACAATTATAGAATTAGGAACCTGCTTAGGAATAACAACCTTATATTTATCGAAAGCATCACCCGCTTCAAGAATTATAACAGTTGAAGGATGTCCGCAAACTGCTGGTATTGCAAAGGAGAATTTCAAGCGCCTGAATGCCGATAATATCGAAATCCGCACAGGCAATTTTGATCTGTTATTTCCGCAAATTGTTAGCGATCTTCCTAAAATCGATTTCCTATTTTTAGATGGAAACCACAGAAAGGACGCTACCCTGAATTACTTCTACTGCTGTTTACCCAAAGTTCATTCCGGCTCTATCCTGATTTTTGACGATATTTACTGGAGTGAGGGAATGAAGGAAGCCTGGCTTGAAATCAAGAACCATCCCCGGGTTACCGTAACCATCGATTTGTTTTACATTGGATTGGTGTTTTTCAAGCCCAATCAGGTTAAAGAACATTTTAGCGTCCGCTTTCGTTAATTGATTTAATTTTCTAACTTAGAGCATCTAATCAGATTGCTTCTACCGTAAAAAGGGTGCCATATTGCCTCAATATCCCTTAGCCCATTTCTCGCTGGGTTTTACATTTGTCTCTCTGCAAATTATATCTTCCTTGTCTTAAACCAGCCTTATATTCAGAAATAATTAATTATTAATTAACTCGATATTACTTCTATATTGCTTTTACCTGAGTGTGCAGTTAGTGTGCACTGAGTGTGTACTGAGTGTGCTCTTTTTGCATTTCATACGCACTTAGAACACAGTAATAACACAACAAAGCGTGACTGAAGTGAAGTTAATGTAGATTTAATTAAGAGTCAATTACGAATTAATATATTTTGAGTATATACTTAGTTATAGCATTGATTTATAATTAGGCGAAGATGTTTGGTTGGCTAACGAATTGTCAGAGTAGCTCTCTGATTCCGGTTATCAGTTATGCGAAGAGGAAGTGCTGATCTTTAGAACGAATATAGTCATTTATTTTTAAAAAGCCTGTCCTAATGCCAGGTAGAAACCTCCCTGGCGTTTTTCTCCTAGGTTTTTTTCTCCGACAGCATAGTCTAATCGGATACTGGAATTATGTTCAAGATCAAAGAAATAACGTATGCCACCCCCTCCGGAAAATTTCAGATTCGATAAATCGAGCTTGTTATCGTAAACGGTCCCTGCCCCAATAAATGCAGCAAATCCGATCCGGGGGTGTGGTCTGTAGCGGATTTCACTTTGGCCTGCCAGATAGTTTTTATTCCGATATCTGCCACGGTAATATCCTCTCATCATTTCATCGTTCCCAAGTTGGGAGGTAAGGTAGAATGGTACGTTTTTAGAAAAAGATGTTTCGTAAATACCTTGAATACCGATGCTTATTTGTTTATCAACAGGGAAAAAAGCTCTTAGATCGATTGCAAATATGCCTCCTGTATAATTGTCTCCTTTCCAGAAATCGGGGGCATATGCATATTTCATTCTGCCATACAGACCTTTGGTTGTTTCGGTATTGGAATTTCGACTATCATAGGATTGCGATAGTCCGAATGCAAGATACTTGCCACCAAAACCTCCGTAAAGATTGTTTAGATTGAAATCCTCATTAGGAGATCCTTGTTCAAAATCAAAATTTTCAAAGCGTGTATTGATTCCTGCATAATAATTCTTTACTAACTTTTTTTCAATCTCTAAGTTGAGTTGAATATACTTCTGGGTAAGTAAAATTTTATCTGCAGCACGTGTTTGATCACCCAATCCATAAAAGTTAAATGGATATTTTTTATAACGAATCGCTGCTATATAATGATATTCGTTGCCTTTTGTCCAGATGTCACTTTCCAATTTTAAATTGATTTGCTTCTCAGTAGTTATGGTTGTAACTGTATTCAAATTGGAAGTGAAAATAGTAGAATCTGCTTTATCGACATAAAAATTGTAAATGCCGGTAAGTCCAAATTCAAATCCGGTTTCCTGGGCGTATGAAAAAACTGGTAAAACCAGTAATCGTGCAGACCGTGTACTGTCTTTCGTACTTGAAGTAAGTTTTTGTATGATTGGATGGTCCCAAATCTTTTTCTGCGCAAAAATTTGAGAAAAAGAGATCATGCATAAACAGAAAACGAAGTAAAATTTGGCAGTTAATTTCATTTGTCGGCAAAGGTAGGAAATGTGTATTATAAGATTATCGTATTTATAATTAACTTTGGTGCATTCAATTACATTTTCTTATTAAAATACTTATGGAAAGAGGTCCAATCTCTCAGTTTATTGAAAAAAACTATTTACATTTTAATTCTGCTGCGTTAATGGATGCAGCTAAAGGTTATGAAGCCCATCTGGATGAGGGTGGTAAAATGATGATTACGTTGGCTGGAGCAATGAGTACCGCTGAATTGGGTATTTCGTTAGCAGAAATGATCCGTCAGGATAAGGTTTCCATAATTTCTTGTACAGGTGCGAATTTGGAAGAGGATATTATGAATTTGGTAGCGCATTCACATTATAAGCGTGTTCCCAATTACCGTGATTTAAGTCCGCAGGAAGAGTGGGATCTTTTAGAAGACCATTATAACCGGGTTACAGACACCTGTATTCCGGAAGAGGAGGCTTTTCGCAGATTGCAGAAACACATCCAAAAAATCTGGAAAGATGCAGAAGCTGCCGGAGAGCGCTTTTTCCCGCACGAGTATATGTATAAGATGTTAAATAGCGGTGTATTGGAGCAATACTATGAGATTGATCCTAAAAATTCATGGATGCTGGCAGCAGCAGAAAAGAATTTACCAATTGTTGTTCCCGGTTGGGAAGACTCTACCATGGGCAATATATTTGCATCTTATGTGATCAAAGGGGAATTAAAAGCTTCCACAACCAAGAGCGGTATTGAATATATGGGTTATTTATCAGATTGGTATATTAAAAATTCGGGTGGCAAAGGAGTTGGTTTTTTTCAGATAGGCGGTGGTATCGCAGGAGATTTCCCTATTTGTGTAGTTCCGATGTTATATCAGGATCTGGAAATGGAAAATATTCCTTTCTGGAGTTACTTTTGTCAGATTTCAGACTCAACAACATCGTATGGCTCTTATTCAGGTGCTGTTCCGAATGAGAAAATCACTTGGGGAAAATTAGATATTAATACGCCGAAGTTTATTGTAGAATCAGATGCAACAATTGTTGCGCCTTTAATATTTGCATGGATATTAAAACAATAAAAAACAAATAATTTATTTTGAATGTTAATTAATTCAGATCCCGTTTAATTAAATAATAGCCCAACTGATGATTTGAAGCATCTTTTTGAATAGTTTAGAACAATTATAAATTAGGAAATTAGGTCATCAAATTGTCAGGGATACACTAATAAGTTATACTTTTGTCTTCTGAATCCGATACCAGGTTTACGCCTGATTAGGATACATTCAATTTGTCAAACATTATATCGTATAAAACTCTCAAAATGAGAAACATCTCTTTAATTTTTAGGCGTGTTGCAAAGTCAATTAGCTTGGTGGCCGCACTAAGTATGGCAACATTTTTTGTGCAAGCACAAGATATCAAGGAGGGGGAATCACTATTTAAGTCAGACTGTAGCGCTTGTCATGCTATTGATCGGGACGTAATTGGCCCGGCTCTTAAAGGTGTCAATGAACGTCATGATGAAGCCTGGTTGATTTCCTGGATCCGTAATTCACAAGCAATGATTGCTTCAGGTGATGAAACGGCTAAACAACTTTTTGCGGAACACAACAATTTGATGATGCCCGCTTTTCCGTCTTTAACAGATGATAACATTAAAAGCATTCTTGCTTATGTGGACGATGCGTCTAAACCCGCTCCGGCCGGGGAAGGTGCTGTCGGAGCTGACGGTCAGGCTGCAGGTGGTGCAAGCGACGATGTGAGCAATTTCATGTTTGGCGGCCTTATTGTTGTTTTGATAATCGCCTTCTTAGTGATTTTGGTTCTTAATCGTGTTATCCGTACGCTTGATAAAATCATTTTAAGAAATCAGGATGCAATTTTAGAACGAGCTGAAGAGGAAGAAGAAGGAGAGTCTAAAGGTGAACTTTTTGTTGCAAAAGTAAAAGCCCTATCCAAGAATAAGAAACTCGTTTTCTTTGTCCTTTTAGGTGTGGTTATTATTTTAAGTACAGCAGGCTGGAATACGATGTGGAATGTAGGTGTTCATCAGGGATATCAGCCTACTCAGCCGATTAAGTTCTCTCACCAATTGCATGCCGGTGTAAACCAGATTGATTGTCAATATTGCCATAGTGGTGCTGCTACATCAAAAAATGCATCCATTCCTTCTCTTAATGCTTGTATGAACTGCCACAATTATGTAACAGCTTCTGAAAAGTATAACGGGGAAGTTTCACCGGAAATCCAAAAAATATACAATGCGATTGACTGGGATCCGGCTACTCGTACCTATGGAGATAATCCGAAGCCGATTGAATGGATCCGTATCCATAATCTTCCGGATTTCGCTTATTTCAATCACTCACAACACGTTACTGTTGCCGGTGTTGAATGCCAGAGATGTCATGGTCCGATTGAAACAATGGAAGAGGTTTATCAATATTCACCGTTAACAATGAAATGGTGTATTGAGTGCCACAAAGAAACTGAAGTTAATTCTAAAGATAATGCTTATTATGATCAGTTAATTGCTGCTCACGATAAACTGAAAAGCGGAGAGAAAATCACTGCTGCAGTGCTTGGTGGCCTTGAGTGTGGTAAATGTCATTATTAATAATTAATACAACACGTAGAAATACGATTATATAAAAGCTTAAATGGATAGCAACAAAAAATACTGGAAAGGTTTAGAGGAATTACATCAAACTCCTGCTTTTGTTGAAAACAAGAGTGCAGAGTTTAAGGAAAATATCCCTATTGAAAATGTGTTAAATGAAGCTGGTTTAAGTACAAAAACCCCTCGTCGTGACTTTTTGAAAGCCTTAGGTTTTGGGGTTGGAGCAGTAACCCTTGCTGCTTGTCAGCGTACTCCAGTACATAAATCTGTGCCTTATATTATTAAGCCTGAGGAGGTTACTCCGGGGGTGGCAAATTATTATGCTTCAAGTTACAAAGGCCAGAGCCTTGTAATTAAGACCCGTGAAGGCCGTCCTATTTTTGTGGAAGCCAACCCGAAAGCGATTTTCGCCGGAAATGGTGTTAGTCCTTCAACACAGGCATCGGTACTCGATTTGTACGATATGTCTAAATTGAAGGGGCCACGTGCGGGAAATGAAAATATTTCATGGGAAGATCTTGATAAAAGAGTAATCGCTGCTTTGAATTCAGCAGCCGCTTCTGGTAAACAAATACGCATTGTATCTTCAAGCATTAATAGTCCGTCTGCATTAGCAGTTATTAATGAGTTTGTTGCCAAATATCCTACTGCCAGATTGGTTGAGGTTGAGGCTGTATCTTATACAGGTATCATTAAAGCCAATGAGCGTAGTTTTGGAAAAGCTGCAATCCCACAATACCGTTTTGATAATGCAGATGTTATCGTCAGTGTTGGTGCTGATTTTTTAAGTACCTGGTTAGATAGCATCGAATATACGAAACAGTATATGACCAATAGAAACCATACTTCATTGAAGAATGGTAAAATGTCAAGGCATGTACAATTTGAAAGTGGCTTAAGCATAACCGGTACGAATGCGGATGTACGTATTTCGATTAAGCCTTCAGAAGAGGGAGCACTATTAATTGCTTTATATAATGAACTTACCGGTTCTTCTTTGCCAAACGCAATTAAAGATAATCAAAAAGCTGTAACATCTATTAAGCTGGTTGCTAAAGAACTAAGTAATGCAAATGGCAAAGCGTTGGTTGTTTCGGGATCAAATGATATTAATGTTCAATCGTTGGTAAATGCCATTAACGCTCATTTGGGAAGTTATGGTTCAACCATTGACCTGGACAACGTTTCAAATCAATATAAAGGAGATGATGCGACCTTTGCTCAATTCTTAAAAGATGCAAATAGCGGGTTAGTAGATGTTGCTTTCTTTTTAGAAAGTAATCCTGCTTATGAATATTATGACAATAAGGCTGTTGAAAGCGCATTGTCGAAAATTAAATTTAAAGTTTCCTTTGCCGATCGTGAAAACGAAACTGCTTCATCTGTAAATATTATTGCTCCGGCTTCTAATTATCTGGAATCCTGGGGTGATGCAGAGCCTTATACAGGATATTTTACGTTGGTTCAACCGACTATCAACCCGGTATTTGACTCTCGTCAATTTGAGCAGAGCTTCTTGGTTTGGGCAGAGAATCCGATTGCTTATCATGATTATGTGAAAGCGTATTGGGAGCAGAATATTTTGCCTGCCGGAAGGAATTGGTTTGACGCTCTTCAAGAAGGTTATGTATTTAAAGGAAGCCGCGGCGGAAGTACTAAATCGTTTGGCGGATCGGTTGCTGATCTGGCCAATCAAATTGGTACTCAAAGTAAGGCAATTGCCAAAGATGTTGAAGTTCAGCTTTATTTAAGTGCCGGTATTGGCGACGGTAAACAAGGTAATAATGCCTACCTGCTGGAATTACCTGATCCTGTTTCGAAGGTAACATGGGATAACTATGCTGCTATTGAACCAAAATATGCCGAATCGCTTGGTTTGGGTATCAATGATTTAGTCGAAGTGAAAGCTGATAATGGCTATTCGATTACGCTTCCGGTATTGTTACAGCCTGGCCAGGCTCCCGGCACAGTTTCCATTGCACTTGGTTTTGGAAGAACGAAAGCTGGTAGAGCAGGTGATGGTGTTGGAAAGAATGCTTATCCATTTGTAAGATTTGCGAATGGTAGCTTGCAATTTAACAATTCGGTTAAAATAAGTAAAGCTGCCGGAACTTATGAGTTGGCGCAGACACAAACTCACCAGACGATCGAAGGACGTAACATCATCCGTGAAACAACTTTTGCGAATTACAAAAACGATCCTGCACATGGTAGTGGAAATACAGGGCATAAGCATAAGACTTACGATTTATGGAATAAATATGAGCAGCCTGGTCACAGCTGGGTAATGGCAATCGACTTAAACGCCTGTACTGGTTGTGGGGCTTGTATTGTTGCTTGTAGTGTTGAAAATAACGTTCCGGTTGTAGGACGAGATGAAGTACGCAGAAGGAGAGAAATGCACTGGATACGCATTGATCGTTATTATAGTTTTGAAAATAATAAGGAAGCGGTAACCCGTGAAGATGAGATTGAAAAACTAAGCGATTTAGGACAGGTTACGGTGGTTCACCAACCAATGCTTTGTCAGCATTGTGATCATGCTCCTTGTGAAACTGTTTGTCCGGTTTTAGCAACGGTTCACTCATCCGAAGGATTGAACCACATGGCTTATAACAGGTGCTTTGGCACAAGATATTGTGCAAATAACTGTCCATATAAAGTTCGTCGTTTCAACTGGTTTAACTATTGGAATGATTCAAGGTTTGATAATTACCTGAATAATGAGTTTACGCAATTGGTATTAAATCCAGATGTAACCTCCCGTTCTCGTGGAGTAATGGAAAAATGTTCAATGTGTATTCAACGTATTCAGGCAGGTAAGCTGAAAGCGAAAGCAGAAAAACGTCCGATTAAAGATGGTGATATTCAAGTAGCCTGTGCTGCAGCTTGTCCAGCAAACGCAATTATCTTTGGAGATCGCAATGATCCTGAATCACAGGTTTCTAAGGCACTTAAAAACGAACGCGTGTATTACGTGTTAGAAGAATTAAACGTTCAACCGGGTGTTGGTTATATGACAAAGGTGAGAAACACTTTTGAAGCATAATCAATAATAATATATCTGAAATATAAAAGTATATGTCATCGCACAACGAATCTATTATTAGAGAACCCCTCGTAACAGGGGAAAATATTACCTACGCTAAGGTTACAGACGATATTCTCGTTTCCGTAGAAAATAAACCCAATAAAGCATGGTGGATTGGTTTCATCGTAGCGGCTTTGGGTGCAATGCTATGGGTTTTTAGTGTTGGGTATACATTCTGGACTGGTATCGGAGCATGGGGACTGAACAAGACAGTAGGCTGGGCCTGGGATATCACAACCTTTGTTTGGTGGGTAGGTATTGGTCACGCCGGAACATTGATTTCTGCAGTATTATTATTATTTCGTCAGAACTGGCGTAATTCCATTAACCGCTCTGCCGAGGCAATGACCATTTTTGCTGTGATTTGTGCAGCAACCTATGTAGTAGCTCACATGGGCCGTCCATGGTTAGCTTATTGGATTTTTCCAATTCCTAATCAGTTTGGGTCATTATGGGTGAATTTTAACTCTCCATTAGTATGGGATGCCTTTGCAATTTCAACTTATTTTACTGTTTCATTGGTATTCTGGTATGTAGGTTTATTACCTGATATTGCAACGATCCGTGACCGTGCGATTGGTTTGAGAAGAAGAACCTATTCAATTCTTTCATTTGGATGGAATGGATCAGTTAAGACCTGGCAGCGTTTTGAAATTGTTTGTTTGATTTTGTCCGGACTTGCAACGCCGTTGGTACTTTCTGTACATACAATTGTATCCATGGACTTTGCAACTTCGGTTATTCCCGGGTGGCATACAACGATTTTCCCTCCGTATTTCGTAGCAGGAGCAATATTTTCTGGTTTTGCAATGGTACAAACGCTTTTATTGGTGATGCGTAAAGTACTTAACCTTGAGAATTACATCACCATGTTCCATATTGAATCAATGAACAAAGTTATTTTGACCACGGGTTCAATTGTTGGGGTTGCTTATTTAACTGAGCTGTTTATTGCATGGTATTCTGGTTCCGAATACGAGTTATATGCGTTTCAAAATCGTATAGCCGGCCCTTATTGGTGGGCGTATTGGTCGATGATGACTTGTAATGTTATTACTCCACAGTTGTTTTGGTTTAAAAAGTTAAGAACAAGCATTGCTATTTCATGGGTACTATCTATCGTAGTAAATATTGGGATGTGGTTTGAGCGTTTTGTAATTATTGTTACGTCTTTACACCGAGATTATATACCATCAAGTTGGGCTATGTTCTATCCAACATGGGTAGATGTAGGTGTCTTTGTTGGCTCAATAGGGCTTTTCTTTACACTTTTCCTTTTGTTTCTTCGGGTTTTACCTCCCGTTGCGATAGCGGAAGTAAAATTATTACTGAAAACTCAAAGTCACGCTGTTAAGAAGAAACTTATCCTTGAAGGTCACCAAAAGCCTGCTGAGGTTGAATACTATAAGAATTCATTGAAAAAGTTTGATACGGTTTCAGAAAAAGAGATTAACGAATTAGTAAAATAAATAGGATGAGCACTACAAAATATATATTAGGAAGTTTTGGGGATCCTGATGAGATGATGCATGGTATCGAGAAATTGCAGGAAAATAATATTGGTATTTACGATGTTTTTACACCGATGCCAATACATGGTATCGAAGCAAAGTTAGGTGTTCCACCATCCAGATTACCTATTGTCGCTTTTTTATGCGGCTTGCTAGGTTTTTCTCTTGGATTCTCATTGTTATACTATACGATGGTTTATGATTGGCCAATGAATATTGGTGGAAAGCCTGCTTTTTCAATGCCAAACTTTGTTCCGGTTACTTTTGAGGTAACTATTCTGGTGACAGCACTGGGTATGGTTGCGACGTTTTTCTTCAGAAATCATTTATTTCCTGGCAGAGCTCCAAGAGTAATGGATTTCCGGGCTACAGATGATCGTTTTGTAATCGCTGTTGACGCAAGAGAAAATACAGATCACGTTAAAATAGAAAGTTTATTAAAAGAAGCTGGTGCAATCGAAGTTTTGCATAACGAGAGAAAATATGTTAGCTATGAATAAGATTAAAATAATAGGATCTGCATGTATTGCTGTAGCTTTTGCCGCTGTTGTTTCTTCTTGTGGAGACGGGACAACCAAAAGTACAGGAATGGAGTTCGCCCGGAACATGTATGATCCGATAGGATATAATCCAGATCAGATAAATAATAATTTTAGTAATAAATTGACTGCCCAAACTCCACCAAATGGAACTGTTCCAATTGGTTTCGAAAAATATCCGTACGAAAATACAATGGAAGGATATGAAGCGGCAAGTGCGAATTATCACAATCCGCTTGAGAGAACAGAGGAAAATTTAAAACAGGGCGAAGTGCTTTATCTTCGGTTTTGCCAACCTTGTCATGGTGAATCTGGCCATGGGGATGGTAGCATCGTAAAATTAGAAAAGTTTCCGGCTCCGCCATCTTATGCTACAGGTCCTTCTTCTCGTGGAGGTCAGATGAAAGATTTAACAGATGGTAAAATTTATCATACCATTTATTATGGATTAAATTTAATGGGATCACATGCATCTCAGATCTCCCCTGAAGATCGTTGGAAGATAGTAATGCATGTTCACGAATTACAAAAACGATAGTATAAATAGATATTACAAATGGAAACTCATCAACATTCTTATAATTTTAATGAACAATTTGACTTTTCAGGCAAGCCAAAAACTTGGAGTCTAATTGCTATTTTAATAGGAGTAATTGCTATCGTTTACGGCTTTGTATTTAATGGAGCTGAAAGAACATTTGCTAACCTTCTGTTAATGAGCTATTATTTAACATGTATCTGTGCAGCAGGTACCTGTTTTTTAGCAATTCAATATGTTACTCAATCCGGTTGGTCTGCAGGACTAATTCGTGTTCCTCAAGCTTTTGCCAGTTTACTGCCCTTAGCTTCTTTAATACTGCTCGTTGTTTGTGTAGCTGGTTTATTTTCGCATAACCTGTATCATCATTGGTTCGGGGAAGGACTGACTGATCCGAATAGTGCCAATTTTGATCCTTTAATTGAAAAAAAGTCTGTTTATTTAAATGCACCCGGGTTCTTGCTCCGTGAAGTTATCTTTATGGGGGTATATAGCTTTTTCGCTGTTGCCTTATCCAGATTTTCATATAATGAAGATTTAGAAGGGGGAATGAATTCTTACAAGAAAAGCTTTAAATATTCAGCTATCTTTATCGTAATCTTCGGATTTACATCCCCAATCTGGATTTTTGATACCATTATGTCTTTAGAAGCGCATTGGTTCTCAACCATGTTTGGCTGGTATAACTTTGCTGCTTTATGGGTTAGCGGATTGTGCGCAATCACATTAACGATGATCCTTTTAAAGAAAGCCGGTTATATGAGCTGGATAAATGAAAATCATTTACATGACATGGGGAAATTAATATATGGCTTCTCTATATTCTGGTGTTATGTTTGGTTTGCACAATTTATGTTGATCTGGTATGCAAATATGCCGGAAGAGACTGTTTATTTTTATAAAAGATGGGAACCTGAGTATAAACCATGGTTTTGGTTAAATATTGTTATTAACTTTGTGGCACCGATTTTAATCTTAGTTAATAGACCATGGGTGAGAAACCCAAATATATTGGCTGGGGTTTGTATCATGTTGCTTCTTGGACATTGGTTAGATTATTATCTAATGATTATGCCAGGAACAGTTGAGGAAAATAGAGGGTTTGGACTTACCGAGATTGGTACTGCAATCGGTTTTGCAGGTTTATTCGCATTTTTAATGCTAAATAAATTAAGTAAACATTCTTTAGCTCCACAAAAGCATCCTTTCCTGGAAGAGAGTTTGCATCATCAAATTTAATTTTAGTTTTATAGATATAATTTAGAGTTTAACCGTTATAATTAAAATGAGATTAAAACAATTCATTCATATTAAAGGAATTTTTGGGCTGGTGTTGGGACTATTATTTATGTTCCAAAGCCCTAGTTTTGCCCAGACAGATACCGCTTCGGTTAAAGCTGACACGGAACAAGTCGCAACAGCAGATAGTTCGGTAACGGATTCTGCAACTGCAGGAGCGGCTGCTACTAGTTCTTCTGATGACACAGTTTCTGCGTCGACTCCGTCTTCTTCAACGGCTGCCGCACCTGCTGCGGACGAAAAGGCAGGTATACCAACGCAGGTGTATGTCAACTTTTTCTATTATGTTTTACTATTTGTATTGGTTTGTTTAATAGTAAACATCATCGGTCAGATCCTTAATATATACGATCTGACGCAGGATTTGCAAAGGAAACGATTTGCAAATAATTGGCATTCTCACCAAGGCTGGTTCTTTCTGGTTGGCTTGTTCGTATTCCTTTATGGAATATACTGGTCATATGTACATCATGGTTCGCAAAGTTTCCGTGAAGCCGCTACAGAGCATGGTGCACGTATTGATACCTTGTTTATAATTACCACAATTATTACAACAATCGTCTTAATTCTGACACATATTGCGCTATTTGGCTTTGCTTTTAAATACAGAGGCTCGGACAAGAAGAAAGCTTACTTTTATCCTCACAATAATACCTTAGAAAAAATATGGACAATTATTCCTGCCGTTGTTTTGACAATCTTGGTTTTATTTGGATTTTTTACATGGAGAGGCATTACCAATATACCGGAAGACCAACAGAAAAACGCGCTTCAAATTGAAGTTACTGCAGAACAGTTTGCCTGGAATATTCGTTATGGCGGACGTGATAATACCGTTGGAAAGCACAATTATAAATTGACAACTCCAAATAATGGTTTAGGAATTGACTTTACTGACAAAAATTCGTTAGATGACATCCGAGCAGGAGATATCGTATTGCCTGTTGGTAAACCCGTACACTTTACTGTAAATTCGAAAGACGTTTTACATTCATTCTATATTCCTGAGTTTCGCGTTCAAATTAATGCTGTACCGGGAATGCCAACCTTTTTTCACATCGTTCCTAAGTACACAACTGAAGAGATGCGTGCAAAATTGGATGATCCAAATTATAATTTTATTCTTTTATGTTCCAAGATTTGTGGAAGCGGGCATTATAATATGCAAAAGAAGGTAATTGTAGTGACGGAAGCAGAATATAAAGAATGGTTAAGCCAGCAAACTTATTACTTTGATGAGACGATGCAAAAGGAATTCAGGGAATTATCCCAGCCTAAGCAAGCGAACGCAGTAATAGATGGTAATAAAATGGTATCAAATAACTAAATAATAGGAGTTAAAAGACTTATGGCAACTACAACAACTCTGCCAGCAGCAGAATATAATCACAACGATCATCACGATCATGGGCATAAGGAAACATTTATAACAAAATATGTGTTTACCCAGGATCATAAGATGATTGCCAAACAATTCCTGATTACAGGGATTATCATGGCATTTATCGCATTATTTTTATCAATTCTTTTCCGTCTACAACTGGCCTGGCCTGATAAGGACTTCCCGATATTAGAAGTCTTTTTGGGAAAGTGGGCTGAAGGTGGGCGTATTAAACCGGAATTTTTTCTTGCTCTGGTTACCATTCACGGTACCATCATGGTATTCTTTGTATTGACTGCGGGATTAAGTGGGACATTCAGTAACCTTCTAATTCCACTGCAACTTGGTGCACGCGATATGGCTGCTCCGTTTTTGAACATGCTATCTTATTGGTTTTTCTTTGTTGCATGTGTTGTTATGTTGGCATCTTTCTTTGTAGAAAGTGGTCCCGCATCTGCCGGATGGACAATCTATCCGCCTTTATCTGCTGTACCTACTGCTATCAGCGGTTCGGGAACCGGAATGACATTATGGTTAATAAGTATTACCTTATTTATTGCATCTCAGGTAATGGGAGGGATAAATTATATTAGTACAATTCTTAACTTACGTACAAAGGGCATGAGCTTATGGAGGATGCCTTTAACGATCTGGTCTCTTTTATTTACTGCAATTTTAGGTTTACTATCCTTCCCTGTTTTGGTAGCAGCTGTGGTTCTGCTCTTTTTTGACCGCAGTATGGGTACGAGTTTTTACTTGTCGGACTTGGTGGTTCAGGGTCAGATACTTCCTAATGAAGGCGGTAGCCCGATTCTTTTCCAACATTTATTCTGGTTCTTAGGTCACCCGGAAGTTTACATCGTTATATTACCTGCTTTTGGTATTGTATCGGAAGTAATTTCAACAAATGCAAGAAAGCCAATCTTTGGATACCACGCGATGGTTTATTCGTTGCTCGGTATCGCAGTTCTTTCTTTCCTTGTTTGGGGGCACCATATGTTCGTTACCGGGATGAATCCATTCCTGGGTGGCGTATTTATGATCACTACATTGATTATTGCAGTTCCATCTGCAGTGAAGGTATTTAATTATATCGCAACGATCTGGCGTGGTAATATCCGGTTTACTCCTGCAATGGTATTTTCAATCGGGATGGTATCTTTCTTTATCTCCGGAGGTATAACCGGTCTGTTTGTTGGTAATGCTGCAATCGATATCAATGTTCATGATACTTATTTTATTGTTGCCCACTTCCATTTAGTAATGGGATCGGCTGCCATTTTCGGTATGCTTGCCGGTGTATATCACTGGTATCCTAAAATGTATGGGCGATTAATGGACACTCGTTTAGGTTATTTACATTTTTGGTTAACATTTATCGGCGCTTACTTCGTATTTATTCCGATGCACTTTATGGGTATAGATGGGGTTCCGCGTAGATATTATGCGTTCACTTCGTTCGAATTTATGGAAAAGTGGTTGTCGGTTAACGTATTCATTACCTGGTCTGCAATTATAGCAGGATTAGCTCAATTTGCATTTGCATGGAATTTCTTCTGGTCGATGAAACATGGCAAGTTAGCTTCACAAAACCCTTGGGGTTCGAATACATTGGAATGGACTACTCCAATCGAGCGGATTCATGGAAACTGGCCTGGAGAACTTCCGACTGTTCACCGTTGGCCTTATGATTACAGCAAGCCAGGTCATTACGAAGATTTTATTCCTCAAACGGTTCCTTATTCGGAAACGATGAGTTCTAATCTTCCACATGATTTTGAAGGCAATCCGGAAGCTGAAAGAATTCAGCGTGACTGGGAAGCTCAACAGCTTGTGGTGGATCATAGTGATAACAAATAATACAAAGGTTAGAAAAAGAGAAAATGTATTTACCAGCTGAGAAAAGATTTATAATGGTGAATAGACTCACCATTATTATTCTTTATGTGGTAATACTTGCGGGAGGAATAGTACGGAGCACAGGTTCCGGGATGGGATGTCCCGATTGGCCAAAATGCTTTAATCGTTTTATTCCTCCAACTCATGCTTCTCAGTTGCCTGCTAATTACGAGCAGGAGTATATTGATGGGAGGGCAAAAAAGAATGAACGCTTTGCACAAACATTAGAAAAGTTGGGTTTTCGTGATCTGGCATTTAAAATCAGGAATGATAAAAGTATTTTAGTTCATGAAGATTTCAATGCAGCCAAAACCTGGACTGAGTATATAAACCGGTTATCCGGGGCTACTTTGGGACTATTTCTAATTTTGTGTCTCATATTTTCAACAGCGTTTTGGCGATTTCGAAAGAGAATATTCTTTTTGAGTCTTTTAAATCTTTTCCTTGTAGGGTTTCAGGGTTGGATGGGTTCAATAGTTGTTTCAACAAATTTGACTCCCTGGGTTATTACGGTCCACATGCTTCTGGCTCTTGTCATATTAAGTATAGCGATTTATACTTATTTTCAGGCCAGGGTAGCAAGAGATCGGAGTATCTTAATAAATCAAAGTGCTATATGGGTTAAGGCTTTAGCCGTTTTTCTGCTTCTGTTGACCTTAGTTCAGGTAATTATTGGAACGGATATTCGTGAAGATATTGATATTATTTCTGCTAGTTTGAATGGTCAAAATCGTGATCTGTGGGTATCCAGACTTGGTGATAGTTTTATCTGGCATAGAGAGTTAGCGTTGGTTGCTTTTGTTTTGAATGTACTTTTGTTCTTTATTATTCGATCGCGCTTTGCAAAAAGCGGTGATCAAAGTTATATGGTGAATCTAATGATGATTTTGATGTTACTGCAAGTCATTAGCGGATTGGTTTTGGCATACCTTGGAATGCCGGCATATATGCAAACGGCTCATTTGGTGATTGCTACTTTTATTTTTGGAGTTCAATATTACCTTATATTATTATTAAGTAAAACCAGCCAGTATATCGGGCTTTAAAATAGAGAGTGAAAAGTTTTATAGATGATTTTAAAAAGCTGGTAAAGCTAAGGTTAACACTTACGGTTGTGTTTTCGGCATCCATCTCCTTTCTGATTGGGAGTCAGGTGCAGGGTGAAATTAACTGGATGAATTGGTTGATTCTTACGGTTAGCGGATTTCTGGTTACCGGATCAGCAAATGGGTTTAATGAAATACTTGAACGCGATCTGGATAAGTTAATGTCCCGTACTGCCGATCGTCCTTTGCCATCGGGCAGAATGAATACCGGACAAGCATTGATCCTGAGTTTGTTTATGGGACTTTTCGGGACCATTTTGTTGTTCAACCTAAACATACTTACCGGGGCATTATCCGTTTTCTCCGTTGTTCTATATGCATTTATCTACACTCCGGTAAAAAGAATGTCACCAATTGCGGTGTTTGTTGGTGCGATACCAGGTGCATTACCTCCGTTAATCGGGTATTTTGCGGCTTTCGATCAACCTGTTATTTCATGGATACCCATTATTTTGTTTACGATCCAATTTGTATGGCAGTTCCCTCATTTTTGGGCCATTGCATGGGTTTTGGATGAAGATTATAAGAAGGCAGGGTTTAGATTACTGCCAACGACCAAAACAGATAAAATCAGTGCTTTTATGGTGCTGTTTTCTACGATACTGCTTGTTCCTGTTAGTTTATTGCCGACACTTATGGGCTTTGGCGGATATGCGGTTGCTGTGGTTTCAGTTTTGGGTTCTCTTTTATTTATTTGGTATGCCTGGCAACTATTTGTGAAGCTGGATGTTCCTTCAGCAAAGAAGGTAATGTTTACTTCTTTTTTCTATCTGCCAGTTATCCAATTGACACTGTTATTTGATTTTATTGTAAAATGAACACTGATACTGACAAAATTTTGAATGAGCAAAGTGGCTTGGCTGCTTTCAAGGCCAAGAAGTTTGCATTGTGGCTGTTTATCATTGCATCTTTTATGATTTTTGCCGCATTAAGCAGTGGATACATTGTTTATACAGCTGCAGGTATTGATAAAGGGATCAAGATACTTTTACCGCAGGCATTTATTACGAGTACTGTAATTATTGTTTTGAGCAGCATCACGGTACACCTTGCATATAAGGCGACGCAAAGCAAAGAGGTAGCTAAGCGAAAGATATTCCTTTTAACATCCGTTATACTGGGTATTGGGTTCTTTTTTTCACAGTATCATGCGTGGCAGGTTTTAATTGAACAAGGCGCGTTTTTTATAAATAATAATGCTTCACAATCTTTTATTTATGTCTTTACGGGCTTCCATCTGGCGCATATTTTAGGCGGTCTTTTTGTATTACTTTTCGCTTATTTTAGAAACTTAAAGAAATACTCCCATATACAAAATGTTAACAGTATGGAGCTTGCTGCAATGTTTTGGCATTTTCTAGATATTTTATGGATATATATATATGTTTTCTTACTTTTGAATCAATAAATCTTTTATAATGAACGCAACTATATCGAAATTAGATGAAGTAAAGACTGGCAATTGGTCGGGTGGAACCTCTCCTTTTAAGGTTGAGTATGGTAAAATCATGATGTGGCTTTTCTTGTTATCAGATGCCTTCACGTTTACTGGCTTTTTAGTGGCCTATGGAGCACAAAGGATCTTTGTTCAGGATACCTGGCCTAATCCGGATGTTGTTTTCCAGTCAATTCCTTTTATTACAGATACTGGCGCTCCGTTAGTTTTTGTGGGAATCATGACGTTTATTTTAATTATGAGTTCGGTTACCATGGTTCTGGCAGTAGAAGCCGGCCATCGGAACTCTAAAAAAGAAGTTGTTACCTGGATGATCCTTACGATCATTGGAGGTTTAACGTTTTTAGGATGTCAGGCTTTGGAGTGGACACACTTAAACCATTCAGGTTTTTGGTTTGGAGCTATCCCTGATTCATATCGTGGTGCACAGGAAATGGGCGCTACTCAATTTTCGAGTTTCTTTTTTGCGATAACAGGTTTCCATGGTTTTCACGTTACTGTGGGTATCACCGTTAACATTATTATCTTATTAATGACGCTCTCAAATGTTTTTGAGAGACGTGGTACTTATTTAATGATAGAAAAGGTTGGTTTGTACTGGCATTTTGTGGATTTAGTTTGGGTATTTGTATTTACATTTTTCTATTTGGTTTAATTTTTTGATATACTGATTATGGCAACAGACAATATTAGCGAGGCTCACTTATATGCCCACAAGGAAGCAGATATGACCAAAGGAAAGATATGGAGAGTATTTTTCTATCTTTTGGGATTAACTGCATTGGAATTTATTATAGCGCTGGGCTTTGTAGAAACAGGTGTGATAGAAAAAAGCATAACTGTTAAAGTGATTTATATATTGCTGACTTTATGGAAAGCATTTTATATCATCGCATACTTTATGCACCTTAAGTTTGAAAAATTCGGAATGAAGATGATGTTAGGATTACCAGTAACCTTATTGATTTATCTTATCATATTAGTTCTGATTGAAGGACACTATATAGGTTTCCACTTTTATAAATAAGAAGACTTCCAAGTGGAAGGAAATTGAATGATAAAAAAGAATAGAAGAAGTTCTTTAGGTAAGATAATAACCCTGGTATTAATTTTAATAATACCAGGGTTATTGCATTTTTATCTAAGGCAAACCGGTGAGAACGTTTATAAACCGCTTCCTTTTTTAGGGCGTAACGGAAAGGACAGTATCACTCAGGTTCAGCCCTTTCAATTGATTAATGAGAACAATGAACAGGTCGACTTTCCAAATGGGAATTCAATCACCGTCGTGAATTTTACGCATACGGACTGTGAAGCCTTTGGTGATTTGATGAATTTGGCCATGGTTAAAATCGCAAAGAAGTTTGGTAAACACCCAATGGTTGATCTCTACAGTATATCGTTGGATTCAAATGATCGTCCGGAGGTATTAAAGAAGCTTTATAATAAATACAATGTGTCTGACACAAAATGGCATTTATTAACTGGCGATCCCAGGGAAACCTCAAGAATTGCCAGAGAAGAATTTCGTATAGACGGGTTTCAGGATACACTTCGTAACAATAAGATTATCCACAGTCCCTTTTTTGTTTTATTAGATTCAAAACAACAAATTAGGGGATACTATGAGTTTTTTACCAAAGATGAAGTCGACCGGCTTATTGGCGAAATCATATTATTAATTACAGAGGAATCAAGAAATCAAAAAGGTCTCCATAAAAATGAATGATAAAACTATTTTTCGTCTTGTCTGGGCAATTTCAATTATTGTACTTTTAGCCGTTGTTTTTCTGCAAGCAAACATTGTGAATCTTTTTCCGAACCATGATGTGCTGCCTGCATGGGTACAGTTTTTACCGAAGTTAAATGCAATGATCAATGGCACCTGTACTGTTTTACTGCTTGCCTCTTACTATTTTATTCGTCAGAAGAATATAAGGGTTCATAAGATTTTGAATATAATCACGTTGTTATTATCGTCGTGCTTTTTGATCTCTTATTTGATTTTTCATTCGGCTGGCGTAGAAACAAAATTCGGTGGTGAAGGACCGATACGATATGTGTATTTCTTTATTCTAATTACTCATATAATCCTTGCAGCAATCGTTTTACCGTTGGTACTGTTAAGCTTTACCCGTGGCATGAAAATGCAGGTTGAAAAGCATCGGAAAATCGTGCGTTGGAGTTTTCCAATCTGGTTATATGTAACAATAACAGGTGTTGTTGTATATTTAATGATTTCGCCATACTATTCATTCTAAAATTGTCACTAACTTTAGTAGAATGAATTAGCATTTGTTCGCGCCATTCAGAAACGCTGGCAGCGCACCGGTCGTAATTTCATTTATGTTAAGAATAAATCAAGTTCTATGAAAAAGATTATAATAAGGCTGTTTTTTGTTGTCTTAGCTTTTACGTTTATAGGCCTTCCCGTGAAGGAAGCGCAGGCTCAATGTGCAATGTGTTCCTTAACTGCTGATAGTTCAGTAAAGAATGGGAATAAGCAAGGTGAAAAGCTTAATAAAGGAATTATAGTCCTTCTTTCCGCTCCTTATCTTGCAGTCGGATTAGTAGGGTTGATGTGGTATAAAAAGTATCGGAAAAAACAATCTTCAGAGGAAGCCGAAGCAATATTTTAGTTAATTCAAATCTCAAATGGAAATGCATGCATTGAGCAAATTTGAGGCTATTATTCGATGCAAATGTCCGCGATGCCGAATAGGAAATTTGTTTTATGGGAGTCCCTACGCATTAAAAAAACAACGAACTAATCAAGTCTGTTCACATTGCGGTTTGTATTTTGAAATAGAACCCGGCTATTTTTATATTTCCATGTATATAAGCTACGCTTTCTCTGTCATAGAAGTCCTTATTGCAGCCTTTTTTTTATATACTATCTTTGAAAGTGAATCCCCCTGGTTTTATTGTCTTTTTCTAATTCCTTTAATCATTTTGCTATCACCGATAAATTACCGTTATTCCAGAATTTTCCTTTTATATTTTTTCTCGCCAAATATTAAATACAATCCTAAATATAAAGACGATCTTTTTTAATAAACTGCTATATATTGCATTCTGCTTTCAAAAATGTAGATTTTATTTGCCCATACGTCAGCTGACTGGCTGTGTAAAAGCAATAATTGCTTTTGCTGGAAGGTTCTTATCTTTTCTTCATCTGATGCATGCATCTGTAAACAGAAAGTTTCGCCCTCATTCGGGGAGTCAATGATTTTTAATAGTGCTTGTGACTTAAAGAGGTCTGTTTTCGCTAATTCAGGTAAGAATACCCGGTGTGCCCATTCTTTAAACTCAATTTCTATATCTTTATCAACAATAACGGTTATATTATATAATATCATAAACGAAGATAATACTTCTTATACATTTTTTGGTTTAAAGCTGTATTTTAAATGTTACGACTTTCCATTCGTTTAGCCCTTTAATTTTTATAAATTCACTATCGATTATGGTGCTATGTTGATAATTAGTTTATATTTTGTTAATTGAAACATTTGGATAAGCAAAGATGCTTGTCATGGGGAAAATCTATGAAGAAACACTTACTTTTATTATATTTCATTGGCTTATCTATTTTTATACTTGCCTGCCAAAGCAAAAATAAAGATCGTATTTCAGCAGAAGATTTTTTTCAAACACCTGAGAAGACAAGTTTTAGAATTTCTCCTAATGGCAAGTACATCTCGTTTCTGAAAGAGCATGATGGATTAAAAAATATTTTTGTGCTTGATTTGGACAATGGCCATACACAGCGTATTACGACTTCAGAAAAGCGGGATATTCAGTTTGCATTTTGGGCAAACGACGATGAGTTGATCTTTTTAATGAAACGCGGAGTGAATGATAGTTTGCAGTTAATGGCTGTGAATCGTGAGAGCCAGAAAGTTCGGCCAATATTAAATATTCCACCCGTTCAAATGCGCTGGATAGGACCCATCCAAGTAATTAACAATGAGATTCTAATTTCATTAAATGACAGAGATCCTTCGGTTTTTGATGTATATCGTTTAGATATTAAAACGGGTAACCGTAATTTAATCGGTCATAATCCCGGCAATATTGTTAAATGGTTAACTGATTATCAAGGAAAGCTAAGATTGGCAGTGGTTTCCGATGGATTGACAGAAACAATTCTTGTGCGGGACAACGAAGATGAAGACTTCCGGCCTGTCATAACTAGTATGTATAAATCTAGTGTTCAGCCTATGGGGTTTACATCCTATAACCGTAATCGGATCTACGCCCTTTCAAATCGGAAAAGGGATAAATTGGCGATGGTCGAAATAGATTTGAATAGCGGCAAGGAAATTCGCATTCTTTATCAGCATCCGGAAGTAGATTTAAATGCAGAAGGTTACTCCAAACAATCCGGACAGGTAGAATTTGTTGAGTTCGATGCTCAACGTCCCGGCAGAGATTTTTTTAATACCCGGATGAAGGATGTCTTTTCAAAAATGAGTGCTCAAATACCCAATTATTCATTGAAAATAATTGGCAAAGATAGTGTGTTTTCTGGTTTTTTAGTACGGGCATCGCTCGATGTAGATGCAGGCGCTACCTACTATTACAATTATAAAAAGGACAAATTATTAAAACTAGCTGATGAAAACCCTGGGTTAGATATCAGGAAGCTCGTCCCAATGAAACCGGTCACCTTTTATACGAGAGATGGTGTGAAACTATCGGCTTATCTGACAATTCCTAATAATGTAATCGGAAAGTTGCCCGCTATTGTTATACCACCTACCGGAATTGATTCAAGAGCTGTGTGGGAATATAATCCCGAAGTACAATTTCTTGCGTCTCAGGGTTATGTAATTTTACAGGTGAATACGCGTGGATTGACAGGTTTTGGGAAAGAACGATGGTTTGAAGGCTTTAAAAAGTGGGGAACGGTTATACAAAATGATATTACAGATGCAACCACCTGGTTAATCAAACAAGGTGTGGCAGATTCTTCACGAATCGGAATCTATGGTTTTAGTTTAGGAGGATATTCAGCGCTTCACAGCTCCTGTTACAATTCCGGTTTGTATGCCTGTGCAGCGTCTTACTCCGGAATAACGAACTTATTTACGTATTTGAAGGAAGCACCTCCATTTTATAAACCATATCGTCAAATGTTTTACGAAATGATTGGCGACCCTGTTGAAGATAGTGAATATTTTAGAAAACATTCGCCCATATTTCATGCAGATAAAATTAAACACCCTATCTTTATTGCCCAAGGCGGAAGGGATAGTAGAAGTAATGTAAACGAAACCAATCAATTTGTAAAAGATCTACGTAATAAAGGTGTCTCCGTTACCTATATGCTTAAAAATGAAGAGGGACATCAATTTGAAAATGAAAAGAATAAAGTCTCCTTATATAAGGAGCTTGCACTATTTTTTGATAAAAATCTGAAATAGGAGATTCTGATCGTTGATCTGAAATAATGGAACGACTAAAGTTTGCCTTAAATAAGAATCGATTGTTGATTATTGCCTTTTTGGTATTGATCACCGCTTCCTATATCATTGCCCTATTTCTTGGCTACAACTTCACCAGAAATTTCGTAGAAAATGACTTTAACACAAAAAAAGTTGAAGTTTTTGATCAAAGCCTCGCTTCTTACAATGATTTTTTTCAAAACAGGATAGGAGAGGTTTCATATTATCAAGGTTATTTAGATTCGGTAAGCGGAAAGAAATATGCTGATTCGATCATTCTGAATTATCCGATAGTTGAACGGATACTTTTTGCAGATGTTCAAATAAGCAATCATTATTTAAATCATGGTTTCACCATCCATAAGCTCTACTTGTCTCCAAAAGCAATCTATCAGTTTGGTGAAGATGTACCTCAGGATTCGATTCTGCTATATAAAGCAAATGCTGATTCTTCTTTGTCTTTAAATAAGGCGGATGAATTTAACAATATGGCGGTAAAATTCGCCTCTTTTATAGAATCTGCTGATTCATCAAAAGCATTGAGCAGCAGTGAAATTTTCAATTCTTTTTACTCGGTTAGCTCAGCGAAGATTTCCTATATGACGATACCCAGAAGAGATGAAATTGAAACTTTTAAAACGTTTATGCATAGCGGAGGCACTGATAATTCTATCTATGAGTTGGATATGTTAACTTTTTTCCTGAATCCAACTAATCTGGAAATAAAGAATGTGCACCCTGAATTGTATCAGAACATTTCGATAGAACCTTTGTTTTTTGACTCAAATGAATCTGATCCGGCAGTTGTTAGCACTGAAATGGCACTTTCAGGCGCTCTCTCTGATTACAAACTGTATTTTCACTCCTCGCGCTCCTTTTTAAACAAGGAAATAAATAACCTTTTCTTTCCCATTGGTATCGTTATTACAGTCATTTATTTATTTGTTTTATTAATTGCGTACCTTATTTATCGGAATCTGAATATAAATTTTCGTATGTTTAAGCTTCAATATGACTTTATTAACAACCTGTCCCATGAATTTAAAACGCCGGTAAGCGTTATTAAAATTGCCGGTAATAATATTAGAAGCAGTAAGCAATTGTCGGATATTGAGAGGCAATATTATGGCAAAATACTTGATGAAGAAGCCGATAAATTAAATAATCTTCTAAATACTTTATTGTCATTCACACAGATTGAAAATAAAGTATTTAAACTTAAGAAAGAACTGATTGATTTAGAGGAATTTTGTCAGAACATGGTAAATACTTATAAGATTAAACATCCCGATTTTGATATTCAATACCGTATTCAGGGAGTGAAAACACTTAAAACAGATGTTACCTTATTGACAAGTGTGTTTCACAATATGATTGATAATGCATATAAGTACTCGACCTTAGAAAATAAATATCTAAGAATAAATATTTATAAGCAAAAGAGAGAAATCTTTTTTAAATTTGAAGATAAAGGTATTGGTATTGCTAAAGAAGATCAAGAGAATATATTTAAAAAGTTCTACCGAATTCAATCTCAATATAACCAACAGGGAAGTGTAGGCTTAGGATTAGCCTTTTGTAAGGAAGTAGTAAACTTAATGAATGGGGAAATATTTGTTGATAGTAAGAAAGGGCAGGGCTCTACCTTTACAATTGTATTACCTAATGAGTTTAATTGATTAATTAACGGAATATTTCCAAATAATTTATTATGCATACAAATATTAAGATTGCTGTTATTGAGGATGATGAAAATCTTCGTTTTTTAGTGGTTCACCGGTTGGAATCTGAACAATTCCAGGTGATTCAAGCATCGAATGGAATTGATGGAGAAGAGTTAATTTTACGAGAAAAGCCAGATATTGTTTTACTTGATTGGATGTTGCCAGGTAAATCCGGCTCCGAAGTTTGTCAAAATGTACGTGAAAAAGGATTTAATAACTTAGTCATTATGATGACTGCGAAATCACAGGATATTGATAAAATTGACGCCTATAGTTTTGGAGTCTCCGATTATATTACGAAACCTTTTAACATGGATGTTTTAGTTGCCATGATAGAGAATAAAGTTAAATATTTCGTGTCTCAGCCGGTTGAGAATTTAACTTTCGGCAATACAGAACATCATCCTTCTATTCACACATTAATTCGTGACGGGAAAAGGATCGAATTAACGATTTTGGAGAATCGTATTTTGTTGTATTTTCTTCAAAACCTTGGACGGGTGATAAGTCGGGATGAATTAATGCAAGTTGTCTGGGGATACAGCTCCAATGTTAATACCCGAACGTTAGATATGCACATTGTGCGTTTACGGAAAAAGATAGAAATCAATCCGGATAGACCCACTTTTTTAATAACGATCAGAGGCATGGGTTATAAATTTGTTGATTCTGATGCGGATACAGAATAGCCTTGATTTATTAACATAGTTTTTTTATCTTTGCTAGATACGGCAAGACCATACGCTATTCAGCATGTATGGTCTTGTCGCTTTTTTGTACGAATTCTAATTAAATAATTTTATGGCAGAAATAACATATTACACTGCAGAGGGGCTTGAAAAGTTAAAACAAGAATTACATCAATTAAGAACTGAAGGAAGAGCTGCTATTGCAAAAGCTATCGCAGAAGCACGCGATAAGGGAGATTTATCTGAGAACGCAGAATATGATGCTGCAAAAGATGCACAAGGGCATCATGAAAGCAAAATTGCTAAACTTAGCGATATATTGGCTAATGCGAGATTGATTGATGAGTCTAAAATGGATGCGTCAAAGGTTTTGGCACTATCTATTGTGAAGTTAAAGAACATAAAGAACGCTAAGGAAATGACCTATCAGTTGGTATCGGAAACGGAAGCTGATTTGAGAGCTGGAAAGATTTCAGTTAAATCACCTATTGCACAAGGCCTATTGGGAAAATCAGTTGGTGATAAAGTTGAAATTGACGTACCCGCTGGAAAAGTCGAATTTGAAATTTTAGAAATTTCCAGATAAACAGGGAACACACCGTTTATAGAATTTTTTAGGGAGCCTGTCATCCATTATGAGTGATGACAGGCTTTTTGTATGCATAGACAGAGCCGAGTCAATTACTGACATATTTTTTATTTATGCAGTGCTTTTTTTGTATTTTCGAATAAAATAAAAATTATGGCAACAATTTTTTCTAAAATAGTTTCAGGAGATATCCCCGTTCATAAAGTAGCAGAGACCAACGATTTTCTTGCGTTTATGGATATTAACCCCTTGGCACGTGGCCATGTATTGGTAATACCCAAAAAAGAAATTGATTATATTTTTGACATTGAGGACGAGGAATATATAGGCTTATGGATGTTTGCAAAAATAGTTGCCGGTAGCATAAAAGAAGCTTTCCCTTGCGAGAAAATTGGGGTTGCAGTAGTCGGATTGGAAGTTGCTCATGCACATATTCATTTGATTCCAATCAATCAGGTTTCAGATATGGATTTCAGCCGTGAAAAATTGCAGTTGAGCGATGACGAACTTTCTCAGGACTCACTGAAAATTAAAGAGATATTGACTAGAAAATAGAATATCGTCTTTATTTTATACGGTCCTGGTTATCTTTTACGTAGGCTGACCATCCTGAATAAGATTGTAAATTGCTGTTGCCACCAACTTTTTGAAATGAATGGCATACAGCAGCAGCAAGTCCATCGGTGGCATCCAAAAATTTGGGGCCTTCTTTAAATTTTAATAGCGTTTGCAGCATAGCAGCTACCTGCTCTTTTCCTGCATTTCCATTTCCCGTGACTGCTTGTTTTATTTTCCTGGGGGCATATTCAAAGATTGGAATATTGAAGGCCAATCCGGCTGCCATTGCCACGCCCTGGGCTCTTCCGAGCTTTAACATAGACTGTATATTTTTTCCAAAAAACGGTGCTTCTAAGGCCATGCAGTCAGGGTTGTAAGACTTAATTATTTCAGTTGTTTTATTGAAGATACACTGGAGTTTTAGCGCATGGTTAGTCAGATGGTCAAGCCTTATTATACCTAAAGTTATTAAGCTCAATTCGTTTCCTACCTCTTTTACTAAACCATATCCCATGATTGATGTCCCCGGGTCAATACCCAGAATTATCCGTTCCGCCTTCGTTTGCAACTTCATTTTACAATATTACGTTTAATTTGAAGATTTTTGCATTTCTTTGCCAAATCAAAAGGGTAAAGTAATCCTGTCATGAATTTACTGAAAAGTATTTTAACAGCAATTAAATAAATTCTTGGATCCACGTGTCAAAAAAATAATTAGCTATCTATTAAAGACAAGTATCTTTGTTCTTGTTGTATGGTACTGTTATAAACTATTGACTCATAACAATGCATTATGGGACTTCCGTAATCTGATTGCTGAAGTTAATCCTTCCCTTCTTTGGTTAACCTTAATCGCCGTTTTTCTTTTGATGCTGCTCAATTGGTTTCTGGAAGCTTTAAAGTGGCAGTTTCTTTGTAATCAATTTCAGCCAATCAAAATCAGAAAGGCCGTTGAGTCTGTCTTTTGTGGACTGTCCTGGGCCGTTTTCACGCCCAATCGTATTGGCGAATATGGTGGCCGTGTACTTTTTCTTAAGCCGCGAAAGCGGGTATTTGGAGTGATCGGGATGCTGATTGGCGCAATTTCCCAAATGGTAATTACCAATATTCTCGGTATCATAGCTGTTTGCTGGTTTATTGGGATGTATTTAGAAGTAGGAACATGGCTTTACATTTTCATTTGCCTGTTTGGTATCGTTTATGGATCTTTCTTTTTGGTTCTATACTTTAACATCAGTTTAATCAATAAATGGCTGTTAAAAATAAAATTCCTTCAAAGGTTTAAACGGTTCTTTGATCTGTTGCTTCGTTATAATAAGCGTGATTTAAAACGTGTTTTTGTTTATTCGATACTGCGTTATATTATCTTTACATCACAATATTGTATATTAATGCAGGTTATTATTCCAGATTTGCCCATATTGGAAATGGTATTAATGATATTTATCTTGTTTTTTGTTCAGTCCGCTTTGCCCTCTTTGGACTTATTTGATGTGGGTGTCCGGAGTGTGACAGCTAGTTATTTTTTTAGTTTTATAACCTCTCATATTGTTGGTATTATGGCTGTTACAGCATGTGTTTGGTTTGTGAACCTGATTCTTCCAGCAATTATTGGTTCAGTTTTTATATTTAAAATCAACTTCTTTGGTACCCGAACTGATTAGTCTTCTTACTGTCATGCTGACCGTTTTTTATACGGTGGTCGTTCTGTTTCTAATAAAAGGATGGGGGCGATTAGATACGCGTAAATTTCATGACCCTGTAGTGAAAACGCGTGTGAGTGTTTTGATAGCTGCGAGGAACGAAGAACAAAATATTGCCTTTACGATTCAGGATATATTAAATCAGAATTATCCATCACATTTATTAGAAATTATCGTGGTGGATGATCATTCCTCGGATAATACAGCTTCAATTATTAGTTCCTTTTCAGATCAGGGCGTAAAATTGATTCAGCTAAACGAAAAAGAACCATTAAATTCTTATAAGAAGAAAGCGATCTCGGAAGCGATTAACTATGCGAATGGGGAATTGATCGTTGCAACCGATGCCGATTGCAGGATGGGTCCTAATTGGCTAAGTTCAATAGTTTCTATGTATGAAGAAAAAAAGCTGCTACTTGTTTCCGGACCGGTCGTATATCATGAAGAGAAAACGCTGTTTGAGAGACTTCAAACGTTAGAGTTTCTTTATTTAATTGGTTTAGGAGCTGCCAGCATTGGAAATGATAAAGCGTCTACCTGTAATGGCGCTAATTTAGCGTATCGAAGAGATGTGTTTTTTGAATTGAATGGGTTTAAAGGAATTGATGATTTAGCTTCAGGTGATGATGAACTGTTTTTACATAAGGTTGCAGAGAAATACCCTTCGCGAATAGGCTTTTGTAAAGATCAGGAAGCAATTGTATATACAAATGCTAAAGGAAGCATTCAATCTTTTATAAGTCAGCGCAAACGCTGGGCATCAAAAAGTACTCGTTATAAAAACAAATCGATTGTGATTTTAGGTGTTTGTATCTGGCTTTTTAATTTACTCTTAATAGGAAGCGTGATAACTGCACTATTCAATTTTGCTTATTGGCCTGTTTTTTACTATTGCCTCGGGTCTAAAATGCTAATCGAGTTAATATTTCTAGTCCCTATCTGTCGTTTTGCAAAACGAAGTCCTTATTTAATATATCTGCCTTTTCTATCCATTCTCCATATATTCTATTTGATATTTATTGGGATTGCAGGAAATAGCGGTCGTTATCAATGGAAAGACAGGATGGTACATTAATTATGAGATGAGGGGTTCATCTTGTTTACCTTTATTCTGATTGCATCTTCAGCTTGTTTTACAACTTCCTCAATAGGCAAACCGGATGGTTCAATAGGTTGTAAGACAGTCCAGCTCATTTTGATAAATGTATTGAGCGGATAGGTACCATATTGAATCATTTTCCAGGAATTATTTATGGCAATTGGTACAATCAAAACAGAAGGCACTTTTTTAATAATAGTAGCGATTCCTCCCACAGCGAAGGGCTTTAAATTTGCAGATTTTGCCCTGGTACCTTCCGGGAATATAACTGTTGACCAATTGTGTTCATTCATTCTATGGGTCAATTTAAGGATTTCAGCTATTGATTGTTTGCTATCTTTCCGATCAATATTGGCTCCTCCTCCATACTTTAAATTAAAAGAAATGCTTGGGATGCCTTTTGTCAGTTCTATTTTGGAAATAAACTTTGCATGATGTTTTCTTAAGAAATAGATGATAGGAGGGATATCATACATACTTTGATGATTGGAGATAAAAAGAATCGGCCTGTCAGTCGGTAAGTCATATTTATTATTAAAAGTTACCGTATCCCCTAATATATAGTAACTGCTTAACAGCCAGAAATTGAGGATATCAACCGATCTTTTATGCGCCTGATATCCTCCCAGCTTCAAGCATAACCATTGAATAGGCTGGAAAACCAACAATATTATACCAAACGCCAAATAGTGAATGGGTGAAAGAATATATCCGAGTACTTTTCTCATTGATTGTAGCGTGATATCTGAGAATGGTTTATATTCCAAAAGCCTCTTTTATTCTTTCAATATAATCCAGTTTTTCCCAAGTAAACAATTCTACCTCTACCGTTTTTTCTTTTCCTAATGTGTTTCTGAATGATTTCTTTACGGTTTCAGGTTGTCTGCCCATATGTCCATATGCTGCAGTTTCGGAATAAATCGGGCTACGAAGCTTCAATCGTTCTTCAATTCCGTAAGGAGTCAGATCAAACATTGATACAATTTTCTTTGCAATTTCGCTGTCAGATATACCAGTTTTGGATGTGCCATAGGTATTTACATAAATTCCCATTGGATCTTTGACTCCGATGGCATAAGAAACCTGAACCAGGATTTCGTCTGCAACACCTGCAGCAACTAAGTTTTTAGCGATATGACGTGTTGCATATGCACCAGACCGGTCTACCTTTGAGGGATCTTTTCCTGAGAAAGCGCCACCACCATGACCACCTTTACCGCCATAGGTGTCGACAATAATCTTTCTTCCGGTTAAACCGGTATCCCCATGTGGTCCGCCAATGACAAATTTTCCTGTTGGGTTTACGTGAAATTTAATGTCTTCAGTAAAAAGAGCCTGCAGTTCTGGTTTTAAAGAATCTTTTACACGCGGGATTAATATATTAACAATATCAGACTTGATTTTTTCTAACATGGTTGCTTCTTTATCAAACTCATCATGTTGTGTAGAAATTACGATCGTATCGATACGTAAGGGTTTATGATTATCATCATATTCAATCGTAACCTGCGATTTCGCATCGGGGCGTAAATAGGTTATTTCTTTGTTTTCTCTTCTTAAATTGGCTAATTCGATTAAAAGCTTGTGAGAGAGATCCAATGCTAAAGGCATATAGTTTTCAGTTTCATTATTAGCATAGCCAAACATGATGCCTTGATCTCCAGCGCCCTGATCTTCTTTTTTTTCACGGTTTACCCCCTGATGAATATCTGCCGACTGCTCATGAATAGCCGAAAGGATGCCACATGAATTTGCTTCAAACATATATTCGGATTTGGTATAACCGATTTTCTTAATTACTTCCCGTGTTATCTGAGGAATATCCAGGTAGGTATTTGATTTTACTTCACCAGCCAGTATTACCTGACCAGTAGTCACAAGCGTTTCAATTGCTACCCTTGAATCTGGATCCCATGCTAAAAAATTATCGATGAGAGCATCTGAAATCTGATCGGCAATTTTATCTGGGTGACCTTCTGATACTGATTCTGATGTGAATAAATAAGGCATAAAAAATAAATTAATGTTTAAGAATAGTTTAATAAACCATTTAAAATGTCGACTGCCGGAAATAGAAGTGATAAAACAAACAAGGGTAGGTTTTAGCACTTTTTTACCGTGGTTGCAATCTTGGCTCTTTTTAATTAGCAGCAAATCAATCCACATTTAACTGTGGCAAAAGTACGATAAATTTTATTTATTATACAGAATATTGCTATATCCGATTAAAGGTATTTTAATTTAAGAGCTAATACAATTATTAACCCAATTAATTAGCTTAAAAGATTTAGATTTGTATTAAGATTAAAAGCCAGGAAGATGTATGCAAAAGAAAAAAAAGCTTTTATTTATTATTAACCCAATTTCGGGGGGGAAAGGTAAAGATGGTTTTGAGAAGGAGGTACAGCTTTATTTAAACCATGAACTGTTTGATGCTCAATATGTTTTTACAAAGAAGCCAAACCATGGAGCGGAATTGGCCACGGAGGCAATAAAGGAGAATTGTGACATTGTTGTCGCTGTTGGAGGAGATGGGACAATTAATGAAATTGCCAAAACTTTAGTAAACACTTCAGTGATTTTAGGAATCATACCAGAGGGTTCGGGCAATGGCTTAGCCAGGTTTTTAGAAATTCCAAGTACGATCAAGGATGCTATTGCTATTTTGAATAACTTTCAAGTGAAACGCATAGACAGCGGATTGTTAAATGACCGTTATTTCTTTAATATGGCTGGTATTGGTTTTGATGCAGTTATTAGTAACCGGTTTGATAAGGAAAGCGTACGTGGTCCTTTTGGTTATATGAAGACTGTTTTTTCAGAAATAAGTGGGTATAAATCTCAGGTTTATGATTTTGATATTGACGGAAGGCAATTTAAGCGCGAGGCATTTATGATAAGTTTAGCCAATTCTCCGCAATATGGGAATAATGCGATTGTCTCCCCTAAGGCATCGGTCTGCGATGGTTTATTAGATGTATGTATTGTAAAGCCCTTTCCGCTTTATTTATTTCCGAAAATGTTATTTCACTTATTTAATAAAACTGCTGATAAGTCAGAATACGTAGATATCATAAAAGGAAAGGAAATTACTATAAAAAGAGATATGGAAGGCGATGTACATGTAGATGGCGAACCGATCTTTTTAGGGAAGGAGATTGCTGTTTCCATTTTACCCGAATCTTTGAAAGTTATTTATTGAAAAATTAGCAATGGCAAAAAGTAAGAAAAAAGTTTTTTCCGGCATCGTATATTCTACAGATACCGCATTCAATTATATTGAAGAAAATTCAAATAAAGATGAACTGACTCTTCCTCCAAAACAACAGAATCTGCGGGTTTCGTTGGATAAAAAGCAGCGAGCAGGCAAAGCAGTGACATTAATAACCGGATACATTGGAAAAAGCGAAGATTTAGAGCAATTGGGCAAAAGCTTAAAACAAAAATGTGGTGTCGGAGGTTCAGTTAAAGATGGAATCATTTTACTACAGGGAGATTTTAGAAACCGAGTCTTAGAAATATTATTAGCAGAAGGATATAAGGCAAAGCAATCCGGAGGTTAATATAAATGTTTCAATAGATGAAAGTTATTTTTCTATAATTATAGGAATAAGCTTACATGCTTATCGTTTAGCTATTTAAATCCTTCATTAGAGTAAATGGGTTTATAATAAGGCTTTATTTTTATCATATGATTTCAAACTCAAACGATTTTTTTTGTCTCAATAATTTGCATAATCAAAAAAAAATAGTTTCTATTGTAGAATATTGTTAAAAAAAACAGCAATATTTGTATAAATAGTATAAATTATTTCGGCGTTGATACCGCTGTTGCACGTCGAAAGGAAGAACGTAAAATGTAAAAAAACTTTATTTGTTTTTATTTTGTAAAATCTTAAGTTTGCTTAAGCTTTTCGAAAAATGAAGAGAATACAATTGAACTAATTAACATAAATCATTAAAACTAAAAACTAAAATTAAAAAAAATGGCAAATGCACCAACACCAAACACAGCAAAAACACAAGGCAGCTCGTCGGGTTCTAACCTTTTTGCAAGTTTAGCTATCATTATTTGTTTTATCATAGGATTTTGCGTTTGGAAATTTGTAATGGGTAACCCAGCGAATTTTGAAGGCGGAGATCCTGAATTAGGTCAACCATTACCAGGAAACTACTTTGGTATGGTATACAAGGCTGGTTTTGTAGTTCCTGTATTATTAGGTTTACTTCTTATGACGATCGTTTTCTCTTTCGAGCGTTTCTTTGTGATTAGCAAAGCTTCCGGAAAAGGAAATGTTGATGATTTTGTTACTCGTATCCAAGGATTCTTAGCAAAAGGAAACATTGATTCAGCTATTGCAGAATGTGATAAACAACAAGGATCTGTTGCGAATGTGATTAAAGCCGGACTTATAAAGTACAAAGATTCTTCAGCAGATACTCGTGTAAATACTGAGAAGGCTGCTATCGCAATTCAAAAGGAGATTGAAGAAGCCACTGCATTAGAAATGCCTATGCTTGAAAAAAACATGACTGTTATTGCAACCCTGGTTTCTATTGGTACTTTAACTGGTCTATTGGGAACAGTAACAGGTATGATTAAAGCGTTCGCTGCTTTAGCAACCGGAGGAGCTCCCGATCAAGCGCAATTGGCAAATGGTATTTCTGAAGCTTTGATTAACACAGCTACAGGTATCTTTACATCAACCATTGCAATTATAATGTACAATGTGTTTACTTCGAAAATCGATAAGTTAACTTATTCGATTGATGAAGCTGGTTTTTCAATCGTTCAAACTTACGCTTCAACACACACCAATTAATTTTTGAAAAAAAAATTATAAGATTTATGGAATATCTTATAATTGATCATCAATTAATTAAAAGAACTAATTTTAACATTTAAATTGAAGCAATGGGTAAGATAAAAGTCAAAAGAGCAAGTACGACGATAGATATGACCGCTATGTGTGATGTGTCTTTCTTGTTGTTAACGTTCTTTATATTAACCGCAACTGCCCGTCAGCCTGAGCCTCTGCCTGTAGATATGCCAGCATCTACAGTTCAGATTAAGGTTCCTGACACTGATTTAGGGACTGTAACGGTTGGAGACGGAGGAAAAATGTTCTTCGGAGTAACGGGTCCAAAAGTGCGGGTGAATATGTTGAATCGTGTAGCAGAAAAGTACGGTTTGACATTCTCTGAAGAAGAGAAACAACGCTTTTCACTTATTGAGGGGTTTGGCGTTCCGATGAGTAGATTGAAGCAATTAATTGCTATGGATAATACTCAGCGAATTGATTCGAAGATTCAACAAGGAATACCTGCTGATTCTACAGACAACCAGTTGAGGGAATGGATCATGGCAGCACGTTTGGCGACTGCAGAGGAAAATGATAAGCAAATGCGTATTGCTATAAAAGGCGATGCAGATGAAGATTACCCGGCAATCAAAAAGGTTATTGATATTCTGCAGGATCAGAAGCTTAATAAATTTAGCTTGATTACCAATTTACGTGTAGCTGATAAATAAATTATAAAGAAAAAGCAATGGCAGAATTAAATACAGGTAAAAAATCGACACCAAGGGTTGATTTAACTGCAATGGTTGACTTGGCTTTCCTTCTGATAACGTTCTTTATGTTAACTACTTCGATCTCTAAGCCTTACGCAATGGACGTAGCTATGCCGGATAAAGATAAAGAAACGGAGGAACAACTTGACGTTGCAGATAATCGTACGCTTACAGTATTGTTGGGAAGCAATAACAAGATTGAATATTATATGGGTCTATTAGAAGAACCCATCGAGGGGCCTACGGTCGTTGATTACGGAAAAAATGGAATTCGTCCAATCTTATTGGAAAAAATTAAACAAATTCCTCAAATCACCGGCGATCCAGAGAAAGGTTTAATTGTAATTATTAGACCGAGCGATAAGTCTCATTATAGGAATCTAGTTGATATTCTTGATGAAATGAAGATTGTGGATGCCAAGCAATACATGATTGGTGACATATCTCCTCTTGAGATTGAATTGCTAGAGCGTGAGGGTATATACAAATAAATTATAGGTTTTACCATAAATAGAAAAGCATGTTAGGGTCTAAATTAGACATTTTTAAAAAACAGTGGCTCGATGTAGTTTTCGCGGGTCGTAACCAAGCCTATGGGGCTTATCGTTTACGTCAAGGCGCAGATTCTGATACCACTAAAGCATTATTTATTGGTGTAATATTATTTGTACTTGCGATAAGCACTCCTTTAATATTAAAATTCATCAAAAGTGATGATGCTTCAGCCGATAATGATCGGATTATTGAAACCGAGGTTGTTCTTTCTGAACCTCCTCCAGTAGATGAGGCTGCACCACCGCCACCTCCACCAGTAGAACCACCTCCACCTCGTGTCGATCAGGTTCGTATGCCTCCGCCTGTCGTGGTGAAGGCTGAGGAAGTGCGAGATGAGGAACCGCCAACCGTAGAGGAGCTGAAAAAAGCTGATCCAGGACCAAAAACAATCGCTGGAGATCCTACGGCTGCAATTCGGATTGATATGCCGGTTGGTGAAGGTCCGAAAGACCAGGAAGTAACTGAGCAGGGCGATGCAAATCAAATTTTTACCTCGGTAGAAGTTGCTCCTGCACCTCAAGGCGGTATGGAAGAGTTTTACAAATTTGTAGGTAAAAACTATAACTACCCGGCTCAAGCACAGGAACAAGGTGTTAGTGGCCGTGTTTTATTGCAATTCGTTGTAGAAAAAGATGGTTCTTTAACTGATATTAAAGTTTTACGTGACTTAAAGTATGGTACTGGGGAAGAAGCCGTTCGTATGTTGAAAAAAGCTCCAAAATGGAAGCCAGGTATTCAGAACGGACGACCTGTAAGGGTTCAGTTTACTTTACCAATTCAATTGAATTTGGCAGCTCAATAAAATATGTTGAATAGAAACAACAGAATGAATAATCGAAGACAGAAATCGCCCGCAAAGCGATTTCTGTCTATTTTAGGCCTATTTATGTTTGGGCTGTATTTTGCATTGGGAATGGTGATCATTTTTTGGAAAGACTTTCCTATAATTATGGATGATACGTACCGGATTCTTTTCGGTGTTGTATTAATTGTTTACTCGTTTCTCCGTTTTGCGCGTTTATGGAAAAACCGGGTTAACGAGATTTGATATTTTATATTATGAATTATCCATAGGTTTTGCATCTATATTGAAAAATGTTAATTAATTTAAAATTTTTAGATAGAGCAATGAACTTTATAAAAAAAAATGCATATTTGTTAATAGCAGTTATAGCTTGTTCTTTAACTATATCGTGTAATAATGCGCCTCCAACAAAAGAAACGCATACCATAACAACAGGTACTATATCAATAGTAGTTGATGAGACTTTTGCACCTATTGTTGAAGATCAGTTAGCGGTTTTTGCAGGTACATATCAGGAAACTGATATTACCTTAATTAATAAGCCAGAAAAACTTGCTGTTAATTACTTGTTACAAGACTCATCGAAGATTGCAATACTTTCGCGGGGTTTAACAGATGGGGAAAGAAAGTTCTTTGAAGCGAAAAAGATTATTCCAAAGGTGACACGTTTTGCAACCGACGGTATTGCATTAATCACAAATAAGAGTAATAAGGATTCGGTTGTAACCGTTGATGACATTCTCGGTGTTTTGCAAGGGAAGATATCGTCAATTAATTCTCTTGTTTTTGATAACCGAAATTCCAGTACTATTCGGTTTTTAAAAGATTTGGCCGGTGTTCAGGATTTGCCTGAGAAAGGCATATATGCTTTGGGTTCAAACGAAGCTGTCATAAAATATGTGTATGAAAATCCACATGTAATTGGAGTAATTGGAATCAATTGGATTGTTCAACCAAGTCCTGAATCAATTCAATATACTGAGGGAGTTAAAGTGTTAGGGGTTAAGAATCAAGCTGGTAAGAGCGGAGACGATGACTATTATAAGCCAACACAGAACAATTTAGCACTTGGAAAGTATGCACTGGCGCGCGATTTGTTTATTATCAATTGTCAGGGAGTAAGAGGATTGGGTATGGGATTTTCTGCATTCTTAGCTGGAGAACGGGGACAGAGAATTATACTGAAGTCTGGTTTATTGCCGGATAGTATTCCACCTCGTGAAATTAATATTATAAAATTAAAATAAATTTAAATAACACAATGAAAATGATGAAGAAAGCAATAAACATGGGTATAGCCTTGACTTTTATAGTTTCAGGTGCTTTTGCCCAAAGTTTGAAAGATGCCAAAGTTGCTATAAATCAGGAACAATATGATAAGGCCAAGGGTATTCTTAAAAATTTGGTGCAAAATAATGCAAAAGAAGGAGATAATTATTATTACTTAGGAGATGTTTATTTAGCAACTGGTTATCCGGATTCGGCAAAGACTGTCTTTCAACAAGGGGATGCTGCCGATACCAAAAATACGATTAATAAAGTAGGATTGGGAAGTGTTGAGTTACTCGCTGGAAATACAAGTGGTGCTCAAACTTTGTTTGAAGAAGCTACGGCTAAATTAAAGAAAAAGGATTATGAAGAATTGCTTGAAGTTGGTAAAGCATATTTAAAAACTGAAACTCCTGATTATAATAAAGCTCTTGAGTATTTATTAAAAGCAAAGGAAAAAAATAAATCCGCTGCAGAAATACACTTAGAAATTGGTAATGCATATTTTGGTTTGGGTAATAATAGTGAAGCCTATACGGCATATCGTGATGCATACGATTTAGATAATACATTGGTTAATGCAAAAGTTCAAATGGCCGTAATTAGTAAAGAAGCTTATGCTTTTCCAGAAGCTTCCGAAGATTTAAAGGCTATTGCTGCTGAAAATCCAAACTTCGCTCCAACTTATCGTGAACTTGCAGAGACCTACTATTTATGGTCCAGACGTTCTACAACGACGGAAGATTATAACGCTAAATTGAAAGAAGCATTAAATTATTATAAGCAATACATGGATCTGACAGATTATTCTCTTGATTCAAGAATGCGTTATGCAGATTTTTTGATTTTAGCTAAGGATTATAAAACGCTTGAAGTTCAAGCGAATGAGATGGCGAAGATTGATAAAATGAACCCTCGTATTTTGCGTTATTTAGGTTATGCGGCTTATGAGAATGGTAACTATCAGGAAAGTAAAAAGGCAATAGCTGATTTTATGGCCAAAGTAGAGCCCGAACGTCTTATTGCGCGAGATTATATGTTTCTGGGCATGGCTGATTTACGTTTGGCTAGTGATACAGTTAACAAAACTTTGGACATGGATTTAGTGAATTCTGCTGTTCAAAATTTAGAAAAATCGGTTAAGAAGGATTCGTCAGTTGCTGATGATCTGAATGAAGTAGGAATGGAGTTCTTTAAAGCTCAACAATATGGTGCCGCTGCTAAGGTTTTTGAAGTGGCTACTATGAACCCTGAGTCGAAAAATTATTTATATGACTACTTTTACTTAGGTTATGCACTTTATTTCGATTATGCATTAAGCATGAACGATGAAGTTAAGCCAGATAAAGAAATCTTGAAGAAAGCCGATACAGCATTTGCAAAAGTAACCGAATTAGCACCTACAACAGATGCGGCTTATTTATATCGTGCGAAAGCGAACCGATTATTAGATGACGCTGAGAATCCGAAAGGCTTATTTGTACCTCATTATGAAAAATTCATTGAGGTGGTTAACTCAAAAGGTGCAGAAGCTATCACTCAAAACAAAGTAAATTTGGTAGAAGCATATAGCGTAAACGGAGCTTTTTATTCAATGAATGGTGATTATGAAAAAGCACGTGAAAACTTTAGAAGTGCGTTGGAAATTGACCCGTCAAATGAATATGCTAAATCAGCATTGGAGAATTTGAAACCAGGAACTTAATTGTTAAGTTAAAATTATAGAAGCGCCAATGACGTTAGTTGTTGGCGCTTTTGTAATTAAATACGTATATTTGGATAGAATTAAACACATTGCATTATGGATACTGAGGTTGTAAATACTTCGATAAACTACCTTCCTATACTCTTTCAAATAATTGTTGCAGCAGGTTTTGGTATAACAACGATTATAGCAACTCATTTAATTGGTCCAAAGGTAAGGACTGAAAATAAGCTATCTTCATTTGAATCAGGGATTGAGGTTATTGGGAATGCCCGTCAACCATTTTCTATAAAATACTTTATGGTGGCCATTCTATTTGTGATCTTTGATGTGGAAGTTATATTTATGTATCCATGGGCTGTTAATTTCCGGGAGTTCGGCATAAATGGACTAATAGAAATGTTCGTTTTTATGGGGCTGCTTTTATTAGGGTTTATTTATGTCATTAAAAAGAAGGCATTAAGCTGGGATGAATAATTTTTTAGAATATTTCTAAATTAGATAAATGTCCCGTTCGGGTGTGAATATCTTATAGATTTGTATAGATTACCTGCAAAGCTTTCTCAAAAAAGAATTGGAATGAATGATATAAAGTTAGGTGCAGCTCCTCCAGGAGTTGAAGGAGCTGGTTTTTTTGCTACTTCTTTAGATAAAGTTATCGGTTTGGCACGCGCGAATTCATTATGGCCTTTGCCATTTGCAACATCTTGTTGTGGAATTGAATTTATGGCAACCATGGGATCAGATTATGATTTGGCTAGATTCGGGGCTGAGAGACCAAGTTTCTCACCCAGGCAATCCGACATGTTGCTTGTTATGGGTACCATTGCAAAGAAAATGGCGCCAGTTTTAAAACAAGTCTATGTTCAGATGGCAGAACCGCGTTGGGTGATTGCTGTAGGAGCTTGTGCAACCAGTGGAGGAATATTTGATACATACTCTGTTTTACAAGGCATTGATGAGATTATACCTGTGGATGTCTATGTTCCAGGATGCCCTCCAAGACCAGAGGCAATTCTTGATGGAATAATGCGCTTGCAAGATATTGTAAAAAATGAATCCTTAAACAGACGGAATACACCAGAATATAAAGCGCTTTTAGAGAAATATGGTATTCAAACGAATAATAGTTAATGGATAAGCTTGATAATAATATTCTTTTGCTGCGCTTACAAGAACGCTTTGGAGAGGTGATCCAAAATCAGGATATCCCTTATGGATTGCTTACTCTTGAAACAGATGAAGAGCATATTATAGAAGTACTTGAATTCTTAAAAAAGGATGAAGAGTTGCAGTTTATTTATTTAACAGATATTACTGCGGTACATTATCCGGAAAAGGAACTTTCGATTGCAGTTGTATACCATCTGCATAGCTTTGTGAATAATATCAGAATTCGCTTGAAAGTATATATTAACGGGGTGAATCCAGAAATTCCATCTGCAACGGTACTTTGGAAAGGTGCCAATTGGATGGAACGTGAAACATATGATTTTTTTGGAATCCAGTTCTTAGGACATCCGGACTTAAATCGTATTTTAAATGTAGACGATATGGTCGCATTTCCGATGCGGAAGGAATTCCCATTAGAAGACCCTAATCGAGTAGATAAAAAAGATTACTTCTTTGGACGATAAAATTATGGCTAATTCTATAACCAAAATAACTCCTAATAAGCCCGTTTATAATGATAACGACCCACAGGATGATTTGATAACCTTAAACTTGGGTCCAACTCACCCTGCAACACATGGAGTTTTTCAAAATGTCCTTCAAATGGACGGAGAACGAATTGTCAGCGGTGTTTCAACTATTGGTTATATTCATCGTGCATTCGAAAAAATAGCAGAACATCGTCCATTTTATCAAATAACCCCTTTAACAGACCGTTTAAATTATTGTTCTTCTCCGATTAATAATATGGGTTGGCATATGACGGTGGAGAAACTATTGAATATAGAAATACCCAAACGGGTAGATTATATGCGGGTGATTGTGATGGAACTTGCAAGAATTACTGATCATATAATCTGTAATGGTATTTTAGGAGTTGATACAGGTGCTTTTTCTGGCTTTTTATATTTAATGCACGAGCGGGAAAAGATCTATGAAATCTATGAGGAGATTTGTGGTTCACGCTTAACAACAAATATTGGTAGAATTGGCGGTTTTGAAAGAGATATTAATGAGCGTGCTTTTGAGAAAGTACGAGCCTTTATAAAGCGGTTTCCAGCTGTATTGGATGAATTTACGAAGTTGTTTGATCGTAACCGCATTTTTATTGAACGAACTTCCGGAGTTGGAGCTGTGGACACAGCAACGGCCTTAGATTATAGTTGGAGTGGCCCGATATTGCGTGCTACCGGTTTGGACTATGATGTGCGAGCACAGGAACCTTATTCTTCATATGAAGACTTCGATTTTGATATTCCAGTTGGGACCAATGGAGATGTTTATGATCGCTATATGGTTCGGAATGAAGAGATGCGTCAAAGTCTACGGATTATTGAACAGGCTCTGGCTAAATTAGAGAAAGAACCCAAGGGAGTGTTCCATGCTGATGTCCCAGAATTTTACCTTCCTCCAAAAGAGAAAGTGTATAATAATATGGAAGCACTAATTTACCATTTTAAAATTGTAATGGGTGAAATTGAAACTCCAAAGTCAGAAGTATACCATGCAGTTGAAGGCGCAAACGGAGAACTAGGTTTTTATTTGATTAATGATGGTGGACGGTCGCCTTATCGTTTGCATTTCCGTCGCCCATCCTTTATTAATTATGCCATGTATGCTCCTATGAGTAGTGGTATGTTACTTTCTGATGCCATTATCAATATGAGTAGTTTAAATGTTATAGCAGGAGAATTAGATGCTTAATGTAAAATATAATGAGATGGTTGAATTCTCTTCAGAATTATTATCAAAATTTGGAGAGATTGTAAGTCGTTACCCCGAAGGAAAGCAGAAATCAGCTTTATTGCCAATACTTCATGAAGTTCAGGCGGTATATGGATGGTTAAGTGCTCCGGCAATGGACAAGGTTGCAGAATATTTGCATATCGAGCCAATCGAAGTGTATGAAGTTGCCACTTTTTATACCATGTACTTTTTAAAACCTCAAGGGAAATATGTTCTGGAAGTTTGCCGTACAGGTCCATGTTGTTTGGTAGGGGCAGAGAAAATTATGCATCATATTGAAGATACACTTGGAGTTAAAGAAGGCGAAGTGACTGATGATGGTTTATTTAGCTGGAGAGGAGTTGAGTGTATGGCTGCATGTGGATATGGACCGGTTCTGCAAATTGGCCCTGATTACACCTTTTATGAGAATCTAACAGAAGAAAGTGTAAGCCAGTTGATAACTGATTTAAAAAATAAATAAAAAAATAGGATACAGAATGGCTCATCAATTATTACTTGAACATATTAAGGTTCCCGGAATAAATACTTTTGAGGTTTATCGTCAGAAGGGAGGGTATCGTGCAGTTGAAAAGGCGATTAAAACGATGAGTTCCACTGATGTTGTTGAAGAGGTAAAAACTTCTGGTCTTCGGGGACGTGGGGGAGCTGGTTTTCCAACCGGTATGAAATGGAGCTTTTTAGCCAAGCCTGAGGGAGTTCCGCGCTATTTAGTTTGTAATGCTGATGAGTCTGAGCCCGGGACGTTTAAGGACCGCTATTTAATGACTTATATTCCTCATTTGTTGATTGAGGGAATGATTATCTCAAGTTACGCACTCGGTGCCAACACTTCGTATATCTATGTTCGTGGTGAAATGATGCAACAGATTCGTATTCTTGAAAAAGCAATTGCAGAGGCAAAAGCCAATGGTTTTTTGGGTAAGAATATATTAGGCTCGGGTTATGATTTAGAATTATATGTTCATCCGGGGGGCGGAGCTTATATTTGTGGAGAAGAAACAGCATTATTAGAATCTTTGGAAGGTAAAAGAGGGAATCCGAGGTTAAAACCTCCTTTTCCAGCTGTTTCAGGATTATATAATTGTCCAACTGTTGTTAATAATGTGGAAACCATTGCGACAACCGTTCCTATTATCAATAATGGAGGCGAAGAATATGCGAAAGTAGGGATGGGAAGAAGTACGGGTACTAAGTTGATTTCTGCAGGCGGCAATGTGACGAATCCAGGTGTTTATGAAATTGATTTGGGATTGCCAGTTGAAGAGTTTATCTATTCAGATGAATTTTGTGGGGGTATCGCTAATGGCAAACGCCTAAAGGCTGTTGTTGCCGGAGGGTCATCGGTACCAATTTTGCCGGCTAATCTGATTTTGAAAACGATTACAGGCGAGGCCAGGTTAATGAGTTATGAATCTTTAGCTGATGGTGGTTTTCAAAGTGGGACCATGATGGGTTCGGGTGGATTTATAGCATTTGATGAGGATCAGTGTGTGGTGAGAAATACATGGAACTTTACAAGATTTTATCATCATGAAAGCTGCGGCCAATGCTCTCCATGTAGAGAAGGAACCGGTTGGATGGAAAAAGTTCTATCTAATATTGAACATGGTTTAGGTAGTTATAGAGACATTGACTTATTAGTAAATGTTGCAAAAAATATTGAAGGAAATACAATTTGCCCTTTAGGTGATGCTGCTGCATGGCCTGTTGCGAGTGCCATAAAGCATTTTCGAGATGAGTTTGAATGGCATATAAATAATGCAAAGGAAGCTCAAACGAGAAATTATGGTTTGGCACATTATGCTGATGATTTATCCCCATTGGTGTAAATTTATTCCCAATTGTATATAAAATATAGTAGCTAAACAATTAAGCTATGGCTGAAGAAAAAATTAAAGTAAGTATAGATGGGATTCTGGTTGAAGTTGAACCAGGGACAACTATCATGAATGCGGCACGTAAAATAGGTGGAGATGTCGTACCTCCAGCTATGTGTTATTATTCATCGCTAGAAGGTAGTGGGGGTAAGTGCAGAACTTGTTTGGTTAAGGTTACAAAGGGCTCTGAAAAGGATCCCCGGCCAATGCCAAAGCTTGTTGCTTCATGTAGAACGGGAGTAATGGACGGTATGGAGGTACAAAATATTACTTCTCCTGAAGTTTTGGAAGCAAGGAAGGGAATTGTTGAGTTTTTATTAATCAACCATCCCTTAGATTGTCCGATCTGCGACCAGGCAGGAGAGTGCCATTTGCAAGATCTAAGTTATCAACATGGCATTGAAGAAACCCGCTACGAGTTTGAGCGTCGTACTTTTGACAAAATTGATATAGGGGATAAAATTAAATTGCACATGACCCGATGCATTTTATGTTATCGTTGTGTTATGGTTGCCGATCAGATTACGAATAAGCGTGTTCATGGAGTTTTGGGAAGAGGAGATGCTTCTGAGATTTCAACGTATATTACGAATGCCGTCGATAATGATTTTTCTGGTAATATGATCGATGTGTGCCCTGTAGGTGCATTGACGGACCGGACTTTCCGATTTAAGAACCGTGTTTGGTTTACGAAGCCTGTTGAAGCACATCGCGATTGTCCAACTTGTTCTGGTAAAGTTACTTTATGGTATAAAGGTGAAGAAGTTTTACGCGTTACAGGAAGAAAGGATGAATTTGGAGAAGTGAAAGATTTTATTTGCAATGAATGCAGGTTTGAAAAGAAAGCTACTTCAGATTGGACTATTGAAGGCCCAAGAAAAGTTAAAAACACATCGGTGATTTCATCCAACCATTATGAACTTCCTGCTCCGCCTCCTGTAATAAAACAGAATTTACGGTTGCAGGAAGAGAACAAGTTACAACTTGAACGAGCAGAGAAATTAAAATAAAATAGGATTCGCAACACAGAATTATGGAATTAGCTTTTGTACTAGAAAAATTTATTCTCATCATCGTCGTATTTGTTATTACGTTGGTTATAGCAATGTATTCCACGTTGGCCGAACGGAAAGTAGCGGGTTTTATGCAAGATCGGTTTGGTCCTGAACGAGCAGGGCCTTTTGGGATTTTACAACCTTTGTGTGATGGAGGGAAGTTTTTCTTTAAAGAAGAAATTATCCCCGCTGGTGCACACAAACCGCTGTTTATTTTAGGTCCTACCTTAGCAATTATAACAGCTTGTATTGGTAGCGCTGTAATTCCGTGGGGTCAGGCTTTAACAATTGGTGATCGCATAGTTGAATTACAAGTGGCTGATATCAATGTAGGTATACTTTATATTTTCGGAGTGGTTGCGTTGGGCGTTTATGGTATTATGTTAGGAGGTTGGGCCTCGAATAATAAGTTTTCATTGATGGGGGCTATTCGAGCTGCTTCTCAAAGCATAAGCTATGAATTGGCTATGGGACTTTCAATCATTGCTTTATTAATGGTAACCCAATCCTTGTCATTAAAAGAGATCGTTGCCCAGCAAGAAGGTTTTGTTAATTGGAATATCTGGACTCAGCCTGTTGGATTTTTAATATTCCTTATTTGTGCTTTTGCAGAATGTAATCGGGTACCTTTTGACCTTCCAGAGTGTGAAACTGAACTAGTTGGAGGCTATCATACAGAATATTCTTCTATGAAATTGGGTTTATATATGTTCTCGGAATATATAAATATGTTTGTTTCCTCCGCATTAATGGCATCGCTTTATTTTGGAGGATATAACTTTCCTTTTATGTATGATTTGGGTCTTTCTCAAAACTGGATTACCATTATCGGAGTGTTTGTATTTTTCATTAAGATTATTGGTTTTATCTTTTTCTTTATGTGGATTAGATGGACCTTGCCACGGTTCCGATATGACCAGTTAATGAATTTGGGGTGGAAAATATTGATTCCATTGGCTCTAGCCAATATTGCATTGACTGGAGTGTTTATTATATTAAAAGATAAGTTTTTCTAAAAAATATTTACAATGCAGTCACTCAGTAATAGAAAAAAAGTTTTAGAACAAGAGCCCATGAATTTTTGGGAAAGGATTTACCTTCCCGCTATTTTTAAGGGTTTGGCTGTTACACTCCGGCATTTCTTTATGCGGAAAAATACAATTAGGTATCCGGAAGTTAAACGGGAATATTCTAAAAATTTCCGAGGGATGCACTCCCTGAAACGAGATGAGTTTGGTCGTGAGCGTTGTACTGCATGCGGTTTATGCGCTCTTTCATGTCCGGCGGAAGCGATAACGATGATTTCTGCTGAACGACAGCCAGGAGAAGAAAATCTATACCGCGAAGAGAAGTATGCAGCTGTCTATGAAATAAATATGCTACGTTGTATTTTTTGCGGATTATGTGAAGAGGCTTGTCCGAAAGAAGCTATTTATTTAGATGGTCCACATGTTCCCCCTGAGTATTTAAGGAAAGATTTTATTTACGGCAAAGAAAAGTTAGTTGAAAAGCCATTTATTAACCTTGAGGAACTTCATTCCAATAAATAATCATATGACAGTTTTTTATTTTGTAGCCTTTCTTTCATTATTTTTTGCAATAATGACTATCATCAGTAAAAACCCTGTACATAGTGTTTTGTATTTAGTAGTCACTTTTTTTACTTTTTCAATTCATTATATTCTATTGAATGCCCAGTTTCTGGCTGTGGTTAATTTTATAGTATATATGGGTGCTATCATGGTTTTGTTTTTATTTGTTCTGATGCTACTGAATATGAACAAAGACAGTGAACCATTGAAATCGGTTTTTGTGAAAGTTATGGGTGTAATTGCGGGTATGTGTTTGGTAGTAACTTTAGCTGCATCTTTTAAGTTTTTGAAAACTTCCGCCCCATTAGAGGTAATTGATCCTGAGATAGGTTTGGTGAAGAACTTAGGCAGGGTGTTGTTTAAAGAGTTTCTATTGCCGTTTGAGCTTTCCTCGCTGCTATTACTGACTGCGATGGTCGGAGCAGTACTATTAGGTAAAAAAGATAAGAAAAAAATATAAGTTATGTTTGAAAGTATACAGAGCGTTCCACTGAATCACTACATTTTATTTTGTAGTTTAATATTCTCGATTGGAGTGATTGGTGTTTTAATTCGTAGAAATGTTATTGTTATCATGATGTCTATTGAGTTAATGTTAAATTCAGTAAACTTATTATTAGTAGCCTTTTCAGTTTTCCACGGAGATTCTTCAGGTCAGGTGTTTGTGTTTTTTGTAATGGCCTTGGCTGCAGCCGAGGTGGCGGTGGGGCTTGCTATTATTATGATGGTATATAGAAACACGCGGTCTATTGATATCGATATATTGAATAAACTTAGGTGGTAATTGTAAACAAGAAAGTTTAAGCCAGATCATTTTGGCAAATGCATAGAATAATATGATAGATTTAATTTGGTTGATTCCGCTTTTACCTTTAGTTGGCTTTTTGATTAATGGATTAGCAAGAAATATTTTATCCAAAAGTATTGTAGCTTTTATTGGTTGCGGAGTTGTTCTCGTTTCTTTTATAATTAGCTGCGTTATATTTAATCATGTTTATCAGGCACGTCAGCTTGGTGAAGATGCTACGTTCCTTGTTCCGATTTTTGAATGGTTCAATGCAGGTTCGTTGAAAGTTTCCCTTTCTTTTCTTATAGATCCATTGAGTTCTATTATGCTATTAATTGTAACCGGAATTGGCTTTCTAATTCATGTTTATTCGATAGGGTATATGAAAGAAGACCAGGGCTTCAATAAGTTCTTTTCTTATCTCAATTTATTTATCTTCTTTATGTTATTACTTATTTTAGGTTCTAACTATTTGGTAATGTTTATTGGTTGGGAAGGAGTAGGCTTATGCTCTTATCTTCTAATCGGTTTTTGGTATAAGAACTCATCTTTTGCGAGCGCAGGTAAGAAAGCTTTTATTATGAACCGGATCGGTGATTTGAGTTTTCTAATTGCAGTATTTTTGATGTTCTTCTCGTTTGGTACGATTGAATTTGGCGGTATTTTTCCACAAGCTGCAAAAATGATGTCTGGCGATACAACCTTGGTAATAATAAGTTTTTTATTATTCCTTGCTGCTACAGGAAAATCTGCTCAAATTCCATTGTTTACATGGCTTCCTGATGCGATGGCTGGGCCAACACCTGTTTCCGCACTGATACATGCTGCAACCATGGTTACAGCAGGAGTTTATATGATTGCACGATCGAATATCATCTTTACACTTTCACCCGTTATTATGCAATTGATTGCAGTTATTGGTTTAATTACTGCCCTGATTGCCGCTACAATAGCATTGACACAAAATGATATAAAAAAGGTATTGGCTTATTCCACGGTATCGCAGCTGGGCTATATGTTTCTTGGTTTAGGTGTCGGTGCCTTTACCGGTGCATTATTCCATGTTATTACGCATGCATTTTTTAAGGCGCTTTTATTTTTAGGCGCAGGATCTGTAATTCATGCCATGAGCGGTGAACAGGATATGCGATCAATGGGTGGATTAAAAAAGCAATTGCCTGTAACGTATATTACAATGCTTATCGGAACAATTGCAATATCGGGTATCCCTCCGTTTTCAGGATTCTTTTCAAAAGATGAAATTTTGGCACACGCCTTTGCTGATAATAAGTTATTGTGGGTTGGTGGATTAATAGCAGCGCTGTTTACAGCATATTATATGTTTAGACTATTGTTTTTAACATTCTTCGGAAAGTATAGAGGAACTTTTGAACAGGAAAAACATTTGCATGAATCCCCTACATCGATGAAATTTCCGTTAATCATATTAGCAATATTAGCAGCTGTTGGAGGTTTCTTAAACATACCGGAAGCACTTGGTGGCAGTTTAGCGCTTGCCAACTTTTTAGATCCTGTGTTTGCTAATTCTGCGGCACTTGCTCAACCTTTTCATTTAGATCATTCAACAGAATTTATTTTAATGGCAATTTCTGCGATTGCTGCAATTGTGATGGCGGTATTTGCATATAGTAAATATGTTAAAAAAGCAGATGTACCACAAGCAGATCATGAGGAAAGAAGTTTCCTTGGAAATTTATCTTATAATAAGTTTTATTTCGACGAAATTTACGACTTCTTAATAGTTAAGCCACTCAATTCTCTATCTGTATTTTTTTATCAGATAATAGATCGTAGCGGAATTGATGCAATCGTCAATGGATTAGGAAAAGGTATCAGTGAATCAGGAAAAGGCATACGTCTTCTACAATCCGGAAATGTTGGGTTTTATATATTTTTGATGGTGGTAGGGATTGTTGCCCTTTTACTTTATGGCATTTATACAATTTAGAATAGGTTAATCACAATAAATGGACAATTTATATTTTCTTTTATTAATGCCTGTAATAGGCGCAGTGCTATTAGCTTTTGTTAAAGAATCAAAATTAGCAAAACGGTTAGCCTTGTTTCTTTCGCTTCTTTCAGTAGCTCTTACGATTCCTTTTATATTAGACTTCGTTCCGGATGCATCCATGCAATTTGTTCGTTCATTTGTTTGGCTCCCTACTTACGGAATTAATTTTCATGTTGGTATAGATGGAATAAGCCTTCCTTTGATCTTATTAACAAATGGTCTTATTCCTTTGATTATTTTATCAAGCTTTAAGAATGATTACAGAGGTGGATTTTATGCCTTAATTTTGTTTATGCAAGCGGGATTGCTCCTTGTCTTTACTGCATTGGATGCGTTTGTTTTCTATGTAGGATGGGAAGCTTCTCTGATTCCGATTTATTTTATTTGTGCATTGTGGGGCGCAGAGAATAGAATCCGTGTTAATTTAAAGTTTTTTGTATATACCTTTTTAGGAAGTCTGATCATGTTAATAGCAATTATCTATTTGCATAACCAGGTTCCGGAAAGAAACTTTGAGCTTACATCATTCTATAGTTTAGCATTGGATGCAAAAACGCAGGGATGGATATTTCTTGCCTTCTTCTTTGCTTTTGCCATAAAAATGCCAATTTTCCCATTTCATACCTGGCAGCCTGAGACCTATACTACAGCACCAACTGCGGGCACGATGCTGTTGGCAGGTATTATGTTGAAGATGGGTGTATATGGTTTGATCCGTTGGCTCATTCCGGTTTCTCCTCTTGGTTTTGAACAATATGGCTTGGTCTGCTTGATCTTGTGTATTATTGGAATTGTCTACGCATCTATTATAGCGCTGAAACAAAGGGATATCAAACGATTAATCGCCTATTCATCTATTGCGCATGTGGGATTAATTGGTGCAGGTATTTTCGCCTGGAATATACAGGGAATACAAGGAGCGATGATTCAAATGGTGAATCACGGTATCAATGTAGTAGGACTGTTTTTTGTGATGGATGTGATCATTAACCGAAGCAAAACGCAGGATCTTACAGAGCTAGGCGGCATTGCTAAATCAGCACCGAAATTTGCCATCGTATTTTTGGTTATTATCATGGCTTCGATTGGTTTGCCAATTACAAACGGCTTTATTGGAGAATTCCTATTGCTGACGGGTGTTTATACGAAAGGTATATGGTTTGCTGCTTTTGGTGGAGTAACACTTATCCTTGGCGCAGCGTATATGCTACGCCTGTATCAAAAAACGATGTTGGGTGAAACAAATGATCGGACATTTAATTTCAAGGATATTCACGGATTTGAGTCGATTGTCTTTATAGTCATCGTATTATTTATTATTGGTATCGGGGTGTATCCTCAACCATTATTAAATATTTCAGAAGCAGCAGTAACAAATTTAATTAATCAGGTTCCCTTAAAATAGCGAACCCTTACAACGATTTAAATAGAATAAAATATATCTACAATGGGTGCAATTATTACGCTTTCTTTATTGGCAATTCTCATCTTATATTTGGGACTGTTTAAAGCTAAAAAAACATTATTGCCAGTATCGATTTTGGGTCTAGCTGTGGCAGCAGGATTCTCCATTATACAATGGAATAGTTCGGCAGTCCCCTTGTATAATGGCATGGTACTCTTTGACCATTTTTCGTTGGTCTTTACACTATTAATGATAGGCATTACTGTTTTAATATTGCTTTTATCAAAAGACTATTTCGATATTGTTGGTGAGCATATTGCAGAGTATTATGCTTTAATCCTGTTTTCTTTAACAGGAGGACTTATCATTGTTTCATTTTACAATCTATCAATGCTCTTTATCGGTATTGAGATCATGTCTGTTGCTCTTTACATTCTAGCTGGAATTCGGAAAAGCGATTACTCATCGAATGAGGCGTCATTGAAGTATTTCCTTATGGGGGCTTTTTCTACAGGATTTCTATTATTTGGAATTGCGTTGATTTACGGTGCAAGCGGATCTTTTGGTCTGGCGGAAATTCAAGCCTACGTTCAAACGAATAGCGCAGCGATTTCCCCTTTGTTCTATACGGGAGTTATCCTCTTTATTATTGGTTTAGGATTCAAAATTGGCGCCGCTCCCTTTCATTTTTGGGTTCCTGATGTATATGACGGCTCGCCGATATTGATAACGACATTTATGAGTACAGCAGTTAAAGTTGCTGCCATCGCTGCCTTTTTGCGATTATTCTGGTTTTGTTTCGAGCCCCTGAGTGAATTCTGGACTCCGGTACTTTCTATCATGTCTGTCATTACCTTATTTATCGGTAATATCACCGCCTTAATGCAGCAAAGTTTTAAAAGAATGTTAACCTACTCAAGTGTTTCACATGTAGGGTATATGCTTTTTGCGATATTAAGCCTGGGTGGAGAATCAGCAAATGCTATTTTGATTTACGTCGGAGCATATTCGCTTTCTACAATCGTTGCATTCGGAGGATTAATTGCGGTAAAGCGTGCCAGTGGAAGTGAGCAATTTGAAGCATTTAATGGCCTTGCCAAAAGAAATCCATATCTCTCTTTCCTTATTACAGTTGCCATGCTTTCGTTGGCAGGTATTCCTTTAACTGCCGGTTTTATTGGTAAATTTATGATGTTCTCGGCAGCTCTTAATAACTATCATATGATTTTGGTTATTATCGCTGTTTTGAATGCTGCTATTGGTATCTATTACTATTTTAAAGTGATAGTGGCGATGTATTTTAAACCAGTGGATAGAGAAGTAATTGAGCTTAATTTAAATTACAAAGTAGCGCTGACAATTGCTACTATTTTGACTATTTGTTTTGGTCTATATCCTGCCCTGGTTACTAATATTGTTTAGGGTATTTATTTATAAGAATATAAAGAAAAGAAATAGCAATAAAACATTCCTGTTATAAAGGGTATTTTCAGTCTACTATATTAGGATATCATAAAATCTCGCTATTAATTTTTATATATTCGTAGCATAAGGATTTATATGCACGAGTTTTGGTCAACTTTTCAACAGTTATTTGATGCTGAAACCCTACTTCGCAACGGGGGATTCTATATATTATTAATTGTTGTTTTTGCAGAAACAGGTCTGTTTTTTGGCTTTTTTCTACCTGGAGATTATTTGTTGTTTCTAGCAGGACTATTTTGTGCCTCTGGACTTCTTGCTGTAAATATCTATATTTTATGCCTTGGTTTATTCGTTGCTGCTGTTTTGGGTAATTATACAGGCTATTGGTTTGGGCGCAGAACAGGCCCAATGCTATTCAAGAGGAAAGAATCGTTTTTATTTAAGCGGCAATATATCGTTGCCGCTGAAGAGTTCTATCATAAATATGGCGCACTGGCATTAATACTAGGCAGATTTATGCCAATAATACGTACATTTGCTCCTATATTTGCGGGAGTTGTGCGTGTTAATATAAGCAGGTTTACAGTTCTTAATATTATTGGTGCTGTTATTTGGGTTTCTATTTTAACTTTATCAGGATATTTTTTAGGACAGCATTTCCCCCAAATTGTCAATTATATAGAATATATAATAATAGGATTTATTTCGTTAACAACGGTGCCTATTGTTATAACAGTTATTCGAAAGAGTTTAAAAAATAAAAATAAAAATTAAATATAATATGAGTTTTACGCATCCATGGCACAATGTTTCGCCCGGTAATGTTATTCCTACTTCCGTAAATGCAATTATTGAAATTCCAAAAGGCTCCAAGGCCAAATATGAAATTGATAAAGAAAGTGGTCTGATGAAATTAGACCGCGTGTTATTTTCATCTGTTATATATCCTGCAAATTATGGATTTATTCCTCAGACATACTGTGATGACAAAGACCCGCTTGATATATTAGTATTGAGTTCAGTAGATGTTTTCCCTATGACTTTGATTGAAGCGAACGTGGTTGGAGTAATGCATATGATCGATAATGGTGAGCAAGATGATAAAATTATTGCAGTTGCCAAAAATGATATGTCTGTAAACTATATTAAAGATTTATCTGAATTGCCACCACATACAATGAAGGAAATTGTACGATTCTTTCAGGATTATAAGGCACTTGAAGGTAAAAATGTCACGATTGAACAGCTTCTTGACAGGTCCTATGCACTCAAGGTCATTGAAGAAAGCTTAGAGCTTTACCAAGAAGTATTTGTAAACCAAAAGTAAGATTATGGGTTTTCAAATTTTTGTTACCTTTTTTCTGGTTTTCCTAAATGGATTTTTTGTTGCTGCTGAGTTTGCAATTGTAAAAGTCAGGGCATCGCAAATTGAAATTAAAGCAAAATCAGGAAATAATGTAGCAAATCTTGCAAAGCACATTACAACGCATCTTGATGGTTACCTGGCAGCTACTCAACTTGGTATAACGTTAGCCTCTTTAGGCTTAGGTTGGGTTGGAGAAGCTGTAATGACTAAAGTTGTCGTTAATTTTCTTGCACTTTTTAACGTTGAGCTGACTGGAGCATTTCAAACAAACCTGGGTCATATATTAGCGTTTTCAATAATTACGATTCTTCACATTGTCTTTGGTGAACTGGCACCGAAATCAATTGCAATTCAACGGCCTGTAGGTACTACAATGGCGTTAACGCTGCCTTTACGATTTTTCTACATGGTTTTCAGGCCTTTTATCTGGGTATTAAATGGTTTTGCCAATTTGATATTGAGAATATTAGGCTTTGGTGCTACAATGAATGAAGTTCATCACTCATCTGAAGAGCTTCAATATTTACTGGATCAGGGCAAGGAGTCTGGAGCACTGAATATAACAGAGCATGAGCTAATCAAAAATGTTTTTGATTTTAATGAACGGGTCGTTAAAAATGTCATGGTTCCCCGTACCAAGATTACAGCTGTTGAGGTTGATAGTCCCAAAGAATTGTTATTAAATACAATAATAAGCGAAGGCTATTCGCGCGTTCCTGTGTACGACGGTTCAATAGATAAGATCGTCGGGATTGTTCATGCAAAAGATTTATTGCCACAACTTGTTGATAAGCAGGAAATAGAATTAAAAAATATTATTAGAAAACCATATTTCATTCCTGAGACTAAAAAGATCAATGATTTATTGACAGAGTTTCAATTGAAGCGGATTCAAATTGCGATTGTTTTAGACGAATTTGGAGGAACTTCCGGAATGGTTACTCTGGAAGACATCGTGGAAGAGCTGGTAGGTGAAATACAGGATGAATATGATGAAGAACACCCAATTGTTGAACAGGTTTCTCAAACCGAATACATTGTTTCTGCTTCTGCGAATATTCACGACGTCAATGAGTTTTTGCCGCTTGAGTTGCCGGCCAGTAATGATTACGATACGCTTTCTGGTTTAGTAAGCGAACTGTTTGATAAAATACCGGATGTTGGTGAATGCAAAGAATACCACGGTTATTCATTTACCATTTTGAAGAAGACTCAACAAAACATTGAGTCGGTTAAGATGGAACGATTAGAACAAACCGAAGATGAGTCGGATGAATAATTAGAGGCTCACTATGCATATATTTTATACTCCCGATATAAATAGCAGCGACGAATATTATACGCTTTCTGAAGAGGAAAGCAAGCATTGTAGTCGGGTACTACGATTAGTAATTGGTGCAGGTATTGTCTTAGTCGATGGGAAGGGTGGGATATACAATGCGGAGATTGTCGATGTTCATCCCAAAAGGACTCAAGTTAAGATCAATCTCTTTACGCAAAGTCCTAAGAATAGAAATTACCATCTTCATATGGTGGTAGCACCAACCAAAAATATAGAACGCTTTGAATGGTTTCTGGAAAAAGCCACTGAAATAGGAGTAGATGAAGTTACACCAATTATCTGTGAACATTCAGAAAGGAAAGCCGTAAAACCTGAGCGTCTGACTAAGATTCTTATTGCTGCAATGAAACAATCTCAACAGTATTATCTTCCTAAATTGAATGAAGCAGTAAAGTATACTGATTTCTTAGCCAAAGAGATAAATTCTGAAAAGTTCATCGCTCATTGCGTTGATGAGAAAAAGCAATTCTTAAAATCTTCCTTAAGCCCGCAAGAGGATTCGATGATTTTAATTGGTCCCGAAGGTGACTTTAGCCAAACTGAAATTGAACAAGCGATCTCCAAACAATTTATTCCAATTAGCTTAGGTGATACAAGGTTACGGACAGAAACTGCGGCTGTGGTTGCATGTGTAGAAATAAACCTGATTAACCGATACGAGCCTGAGCGATAAGGCTACTTGGAATTTATTTTTTGCTATCTTGTATTATCAATCTATCTGCCTAATATTTGATGATAGATCTTTGCACATTACAACGGAAGCTTTAAACACAATAGTATTTTATGAAACCATCATGAGCTACAAGAGCTCAGAAACTAAAGTGAATAACAACTCATGATAGCTCCATCGCTATTTAAAAACAATTTATTCTGATGAAAAAAATACAAGTCAATACTACATATGATTTTGAAATTAAAGGATCGGAAGGCCAGATATTAATCAATGGGGAGCAGGTTCAGATAGATATGCAGCGTATTTCCGAGAAGCGTTTTCATTTTTTGTTAGAAAACAGAAGTTATTCTGCAGAAATTGTTGATGTGGATTATAGTTTGAAAGAGGCGACTATTAAAATTAATGGGAAGGAGTACAGAACTGTTCTTAAAGACGAGAATGATACCTTACTTGAACGTTTGGGGATTGAGCTAAATAGTGTTTCAAGAGTGTCTAATTTGAAAGCACCGATGCCCGGGCTAGTTTTAGATATTTTGGTTGAGCCGGGAGATCAGTTAAAAAAAGGAGATAAGCTATTAATATTAGAAGCCATGAAAATGGAAAATCTTATTAAATCGCCAGCTGATTTTACCGTTAAGTCCGTTGAAATTCAAAAAGGTGATAAAGTAGAAAAGAACCAGGTACTTTTATATTTTGATTAAAGTATCCAGATTATTTAATTATGCGTTTAATTTTATTGGATTGTTTGATTAATTTGAACATTGCATTATAATCATCTTTTTCAAGAACATCATGTATCAGTGTTAGCTGTTTAATATGCTCTTCTAAAACTTCCAAGACATTTTTTTTGTTTTGCTTGAATATAGGTACCCACATTTCAGCAGAGCTTTTGGCCAATCTAACTGTAGAGGCAAATCCCCCTCCTGCTAATTCGAAAATCCGTCCTTGAGACTTTTCTTTTTCTAAAACTGTTAAAGCAAGGGCAAAAGAGGTGATATGGGAGATATGTGAAACATACGCAGCATGTAAGTCATGTTCCTTTGCATGCATAAATACGGGATTCATTTTTAAAATTTCACATATAGACTCTGCGATTTCAAAGGCATCGTCATCCGTTTTTGTGACGTCACAAAATACCATGTTCTTTCCGGTAAACAAATCGGACATCGCAGCTTCAGGACCAGAATATTCGGTACCTGCCATTGGATGGGAGGCCACCAATCTTCCTCTGTTTGGATGATCATTAATTGAGTCCAAGATCTCCTGTTTGGTAGATCCCATTTCCAGAACCATCTGATCGTTTCGAACCTGATCTAAAACAGAAGGTAATAGGCTTTGTATTGCATTCACCGGAACGGCTAAAATAATTATGTCCGTATTGGCTATGGCTTCATTTAATTCGGATGAAGCATCGATAATTTTTAGATTTAAGGCTTTCCGGAGATTTTCGGAGTTGTTATCTACTCCAATTATCTTTGAAGCAAAACCAGCGTTTTTTAAGCTTAATGCCAATGAACCACCAATGAGTCCTACACCTATTATAGATATCTTCATTTAATCAGATAGATTTGTAGAATTTATACGTTTAATTACTTCTTCAAAAGTTGATACCGGAGCACACAGACTGATCCTGATGTATTTATTCCCCTGGCTCCCAAATATGCCTCCGGGAGTAATAAAAACGCGGGCTTTATGCAAAACCTCGTCTGTCAATTGATATGCATTTTCATAGTTATCCGGAATTTTAGCCCAAACGAACATGCCTACCTGATGTTTGTTATAACTACAATGAAGTAAATTTAGAAGCTCATCTACTTTTTCCCTTCTTATTTTATAAACAGAATTCAAATCGTCATACCATTCTTGCTCAACTTCCAAGGCCTTACTTGCAGCAAGCTGTGATGGATAGAACATACCAGAGTCCATATTGCTTTTGAAACGCAGTACCTCTGATATACGTTCTTTAGCACCTACCATCATTCCCAGACGCCAACCTGCCATATTGAAAGTTTTGCTAAATGAATTCAATTCAATAGCTACTTCTTTGCTTCCAGGTAGTGACAGGATACTTATTCTTTCTTCGTTTAGAATGAAGCTATAAGGGTTATCATGACAGATCAATATTTGATGCTTTTTGGCAAACGCAATAAGGTGATTAAAGAATTCACGGTTCGCTTTTGCTCCGCTAGGCATATGAGGGTAATTAATCCACATGATTTTAACTTTACTCAGGTCTTTTTTCTCTAACGCTTGTAAGTCCGGCAACCAATTGTCCTCCTCATTAAGCTCATAAGCTACAGGAGTCGCTCCGCTTAGTTGCACTGCCGATACATATGTCGGATATCCAGGATTGGGTATCAGGGCTTCATCACCCGATTGCAGATAAGTCATGCAAATATGCATAATACCTTCCTTTGAACCGATGAGAGGAAGAATCTCCTTTTCAGGATCTAATTCTACTGAATACTCTTTCTTGTACCACTTCGAAATGGCATTTCTTAATTCCGGTATTCCATTATACTTCTGATATGAATGGCTGCTCGGGTTTCTCACTTCTTCAACCAAAGTTTCAATCACAATAGCGGGAGGTTGTAAATCCGGACTTCCTATTCCTAAGTTTAAAACAGGTATTCCATTTTTATTTAATTCCGCGATCTCACTCAGTTTTTTTGAAAAGTAATATTCTTCAGTATGCTGAAGTCTATCAGCAATTTTCATTTGCATACCATTATCCATAATGGTTGCAAAATTACTAATGATTTATTTAATTATATGCTAATACTAGAAACAATTACGGCCAATGATTGAAATATTTCATAATTCTTGCCGAAATGTGATAGCGGTCCAGTGTATGAGCCTTATGATGTGAAAGGCCCTGTTTTTAAGCTTCTCTAAAAGGCATGGCGATATCTTAAGGATGAGGAGCTTTATAGATAAGAAGAGAACCAAAAGAAAAGGGGTTATGAACCGATTCATAACCCCTTTTTACTTTAAGCGTGATGTATATTTTTATAGTTTACGTTTAACCTCTACTTGTTCGTAAGCTTCAACGATATCCCCAACTTCAATGTTGTTGAATTTATCAATGTTTAATCCACATTCGTAACCGGCTGAAACCTCTTTTACATCATCTTTAAATCGTTTAAGAGAGGCGAGTTTTCCAGTATACACAACTACACCATCGCGAATTATACGAATATCATGGTTGCGGTTAATTTTACCATCCAATACCATACAGCCAGCGATTGTACCAACCTTGCTAATTTTAAATGTTTCACGGATTTCAACGTTCGCAACGATTTTTTCTTCATATTTCGGAGCCAGCATACCTTCCATTGCAGATTTAAGCTCATCGATTGCATCATAGATGATTGAATACAAACGGATGTCTATTTGCTCCTGTTCTGCTAGTTTCCTTGCTCCGGTAGATGGTCTCACCTGGAATCCAATGATAATCGCATCTGATGCAGAGGCTAATAAAACATCCGATTCTGAAATCTGTCCAACTGATTTGTGAATGACATTCACTTGTATCTCTTCAGTAGAAAGTTTTAATAGTGAATCAGATAAAGCTTCAATTGAACCATCAACATCTCCTTTAACAATTACATTTAGTTCTTTAAAGTTACCAATTGCCAACCTTCTGCCAATCTCATCAAGAGTAATATGTTTTTGAGTACGTAATCCCTGTTCTCTTTGTAATTGTAAACGTTGATTGGCTATTCTACGAGCTTCAGATTCGCTTTCTAATACATAGAATTTATCTCCCGCTGTAGGCGCACCAGTCATTCCCAAGATTTGAACAGGAGTTGCCGGTCCGGCTTTAATAACCTTTTGTCCTCTTTCATTTGTCAAGGCTTTCACTTTACCACTATGAGAACCTGCTAAAATAGCATCACCCACTTGTAAAGTACCTGATTGAATAAGCACTGTAGTTACAATCCCTCTACCTTTATCTAACTCTGCTTCCACAACTGAACCAACGGCTCTTTTGTCAGGGTCAGCTGTTAATTCAAGGATATCAGCTTCAAGCAAAACTTTATCTAATAGAAGCGCTACGTTTTCACCAGTTTTAGAAGATATCTCCTGAGCCTGGTATTTACCACCCCATTCTTCTACTAAGATATTCATTGCCGATAGTTGCTCACGAACGCGATCTGTATTAGCGCCCGGTTTATCTATTTTAGTAAATGCAAATACAATGGGAACATTGGCTGCTAACGCATGATTGATGGCCTCTTTTGTTTGTGGCATCACGCTATCATCAGCTGCAATTACGATAATGGCAATATCTGTTACTTTCGCACCACGAGCACGCATTGCTGTAAACGCTTCGTGTCCCGGTGTATCTAAAAACGTTATTTTACGATTGTTTTCTAATGTTACCTCATAGGCACCAATATGTTGTGTTATACCACCAGCTTCGCCTGTGGTCACATCCGATTTACGTACATAATCCAGAAGAGATGTTTTACCGTGGTCAACGTGCCCCATCACAGTTACGATTGGTGAACGAGGTACAAGATTGTCCGGATTGTCGGCTTCTTCTAAAGAGAATGTTTCTTCTTCATCAGGCTTGACAAACTCAACTTCATGATCGAATTCTTCTGCAACGATGCTGATTGTTTCGGCGTCAAGACGTTGATTGATTGAGACAAATAGCCCCAAGCTCATACAGGTTGATATAATCTGTGTAACAGGTACATCTAATAATGTTGCCAGCTCATTGGCTGTAACAAATTCTGTTACACGAAGTACCTTTGATTGTAATTCACGCTCTAATGCAGCTTCTTCCGAAGATAACGCAACATCATCACGTTTTTGACGGCGTAGTTTTGCACGCTGAGCAAATTTGCCAGATTTACCAGCACCACTTAAACGTGCAAGTGTTGCTTTAATCTGATCTTGTATTTCTTTTTCAGTAGGTTCCTCTTTTTTAACCGCAGGCTGCCTGCTTCTTGATTTATTAAAGTCTGCTCTTCCTCTTGGAGCTTGTTGTCCCGGACCTCTGTTTGGAGTTCCTGTATTAGGGCCCCCACGATGGGGTTGACCAGTATTCGGGGTATGAGGCGTACCTGTTCCCGGAGTATTTGTATGCGGACGATTTTGCCCTGATGGAGCTTCTTTGCGTTTACGTTTACGTTTGTGGTCAGTTCCTGATCCTGTAGAAGATGCAACTGGTTGATTCTTCTTACGAGGAGTTGGAAGTTCGATTTTACCAACTACGTTTGGACCAGTCAGGCGTGTTGTTTTGGTACGGAAAATCCCGTCAGATTCTTCTTTCTTAACGTCTTCAGGTTTTTGAGCTTCAGCTGGTTTGCTTTCAGCCTTTACTTCCTCCTTCGTATTTGGAATCTCTGCTTTTGGTTTTTCCTCAGGAACCTGCTCTTCAGGCTTTTTCTCTGTAACTGCAGCTTCTTTTGGTCTCTCTGTTTTTTCCGGGGCCTCTAATGGCTTTGGTACTTCAACAGGTTTTTCCGCAACGGTTTCTTTCTCGGCTTTTTTTGCCGGTGCTTCCTCTTTTATAACCTCTTCTGTTTTCTTCGTTTCAGGAGCGGGCTTTGTTTCAGGGGTAATCACGACTTCTGGTTCCGGAGCAACAACTTTTGCCTCTGGTTTGCTCTCCACAGGTTTTTCCTCTTTTGGTTTTTCCTTTTCAGGCTTGGTACGCTGATTTAAATTATCTAAATCAATTTTTCCAACAACCTTAACACCTTTACGATTACTGAAATCAGTTTCTTTGGCAGTTGAAGTCTTCTCCTCGGAAGATACTTCTTGAGGAGACTTCTCTTGTTCTTTGCTTCTTGTTTCTGCAGGAGGACTGAAAGTGCTGTTTTTTATAAGAACTTCTTCTGCTTCTGATTCCTTATTGGGTTTATTTGGAACAGGCTCAGCAGGTACCTCATCGCGACGGATTTTTCCAATAACGATTTGATTGGCTTCTTCCTTCACAATTTTATCCCCTTGATATTCTTTCAAAAGAACATTGTACATTTCACTGTTCAATTTGGTATTTGGTTTTGATTCTATATCAAAACCTTTCTTACTTAGAAATTCAACAGCTGTAGCTATTCCAATGTTTAATTCCTTGGCGGCTTTCAGTAAGTTTATGCTTTTACCTTCTGTCATTTATTATAATTACCTCTTTATTTGTACTACAAAAGTAGACTTTTTTACTTGTTTATTACCAATCATTTACAAACAAATGAATTAAATGTTTATTTATTCAAACTCAGATCTGAAAATCTGAATAACATCATTTATAGTTTGTTCTTCTAAATCGGTTCTTCTAATTAATTCGTCAACGTTTAATGCCAAGACTGAACGAGCTGTATCTAAACCAACGCGTTTAAATTCATCTATAATCCAGCTTTCGATCTCATCTGAGAACTCTTCAATATCAACATCTTCGTCGTTTTCATTCGATTCACGATACACGTCTATTTCATAGCCGGTTAGTTTTCCTGCTAATTTAATATTATGTCCGCCCCGGCCAATAGCTAATGATACCTGATCAGATTGTAAATAGACTTCAGCTCTTTTCTCTTCTTCATCAAGTTTGATTGAAGAAATCTTCGCAGGGCTCAATGCTCTTGTTATATATAAGGACGTGTTATTTGTGAAATTAATAACATCGATATTCTCATTCCGTAGTTCGCGAACGATACCATGAATACGTGAACCTTTCATTCCTACGCACGCTCCAACGGGATCTATGCGATCATCGTATGACTCAACAGCGACTTTCGCACGTTCACCCGGTTCTCTCACAATCTTTTTAATGGTTATCAAGCCATCAAAAATTTCCGGAACTTCTAATTCGAATAATCGGTTAAGAAACTCAGGTGCTGTACGTGAAATAATGATCTTAGGAGATGCATTCATCATGTCTACCTTATGAACAACTGCCCGGATACTATCACCTTTTTTGAAATAATCTGCAGGAATCTGTTCCGTTTTTGGTAAAATCAATTCATTGCCTTCATCGTCTAAGACCAGAGTTTCCTTTTTCCAGATCTGGTATACTTCTCCGGTAACGAGTTCTCCTACTCTGTCTTTGTATTTTTTAAATATTTCGTCTTTCTCAAGTTCTAATACTTTTGAGACAAGAGTCTGGCGCGCTGCTAAAATTGCGCGACGACCGAAGCTTTCCAAGGTGATTTCCTCAATGAAGTCATCTCCAACTTCCAGATCCGGATCTATTTTTCTCACCTCAGCAAGCTCTATTTCCAAATCATCGTCTTCTGAAAACTCATCTTCAACAACCACACGTGTGCGCCAGATCTCTAAATCCCCATTATCGGGATTTACAATCACATCACAATTCTCATCTGTACCGAAGCGTCTTCGGATCATACTACGAAACACTTCTTCCAACACACTGATTACCGTTGGGCGGTCAATGTTTTTAAAGTCCTTAAACTCTTGAAATGAGTCTATTAGATTAATATTGCTCATTTTATTTAAATGAAATTAACACTTTTGTTTCAACTATATTATTTATATCGAAAAAGGTTTCCTGCAAAATTGCTTTCTTTCCTTTTTCTTTTATTGATTCTTCTATCGTAATGCCTTCCGGAGTATATTCAAGTAATGTTCCTTCATGTTTTTCACCTGTTGTTAATTTAACAACAACGTTTCGTCCAATGTTTTTGTTGTACTGACGTTCAAGAACTAAAGGTGAATCTATTCCTGGTGAGGATACCTCTATATTATATGCAGTATCGATTATATTTTCTTCCTCAAGATGAAAGCCTACATGTCTGCTTATAGCTGCACAATCTTTAATATTTAAACCCTCATCTCCGTCAACCAGTATGGATAACTTTATTCCTGGTACGTATTTCACACTAACTAAAAATAAATCTTCCCGGTCTGCTATTTTCTCATTAACAAGCTCGGTTACATATTTTTCTATATCCATCTTAAAAAGACATTTAAAAAAAAGAGGGAACGACCTGTTCCCTCTCTCTCAAGAAGTGCAAATATATAATATTTTTTTTGTATTTCAAAACCTGAAAGCCTTAGTGAATTATTTATCAAGTCTTTACCAAAATGAAATGTGCTAATCGCTAATAGTAAAGTAAGATTATTATGTTAATCTAATTATATAAATCTTTTGTATCATTAATATTGTAATTTAATTTGTATTATTGTTTTAATAATTAACCATTATAAACAATTAGGAGAGGATTTGGGATTCTCTCCTTTGCCTTATCTTAATCAGTCATATGTTATAAAACCTAAATTAACCTGGTATGAAAGATTTTTATTGGAAGAGAAGCCTGTGGCTTTGCGCTTTAGCTTCATTCGTGTTTTGTTCGCAAGTTTATTCGCAAACTTTAATTAATGGAAAAGTAGTAAATTCCACAGATTCTACACCGCTTGCAGGTGTCAGTATCCAGGTAAAAGGAAAGGTCATCGGCACTTCATCGGCGCATGATGGGAATTTCTCTTTATCTGTCAATTCAGATACTCCTTTAATACTTGTTATAAGTTCTATCGGATTTGAGTCTCAGGAAATTCAAATTACGAAACAGAGTGAAACACTTTCGATTTCATTAAATGAAAAATCAATCATGGGAGACGCTGTTGTTGTTTCTGCTTCCAGAGTGCCTGAAAGTTTATTGCAATCACCCGTATCGATAGAACGATTGAGTACAAGATCTATACAGGAATCTCCTCAACCCTCTTTTTATGATGCCTTGCTGAATATAAAAGGCGTGGAAATGACAACTCAATCATTGACATTTAAGTCTGTAAGTACAAGAGGTTTTGGAGCCAATGGAAATACCAGGGTGGTGCAATTAATGGATGGTATGGACAATCAAGCACCAGGATTGAATTTCGCAGTAGGAAATGTTGTTGGAATGTCTGAATTGGATGTAGAAACCGTGGAATTGCTTCCAGGAGCAGCCTCGGCTCTTTACGGTCCGAATGCTATTAACGGACTATTATTAATGAACAGTAAATCTCCTTTTGATTATCAGGGAGTAAGTGCTTACGTTAAAAGTGGGGTAATGAGTGCGTCAAATCGCACAAATCCCACTACTGCTTTTTATGATGTTGCAGTTCGTTTTGCTAAATCTTATAATAATCGGTTTGCCTTTAAAGCGAATGTGGCTTATTTAACTGCTGATGACTGGCAGGCTACAGATTACCGCGATCAAAGTTTCTTGAATGGAACCAATTTAGAAAATAATGTAAAGAACCAACTTAATAGCCCCTATTATGATGGAGTAAACTGGTATGGAGATGTCGGTACCAATGTTTATGACATTCTGAAAGGAAATGGAATGCCGGGAGATGGGAGTGGTGGGACTTCTGCTACCTTGGGTGTAATTATGACCACGCAAATCCCACAGGCTAATAATGTCACCTTACCTCAATTATTGGGAGGTGCTAATCCGCAAGATCAGATGAGGGTTGCCAATGAGATTTTCAATGCCATTACACCTCAATATTATTTTAATGCACCGGGATATGCAGAACAACAATTAACTTCATACCCTGCGAAAAGCTTAAAATTGAACGGTTCTTTGCATTATCGTGTAACTGATGATATGGAGGCGATTCTTCAGGCAAATTGGGGTAAAGGCTCATCAGTTTATACAGCTGCTGATCGTTACAACATTCAGAACTTTACGATGGGACAGTACAAGGCAGAACTTCGGGGAGATAATTTCTTTGTCCGTGCTTATACTACCCGTGAAAACTCAGGTGATGCGCATGCGCTGGGAGTTCTTGGCGGGCTGATGAGTAGTAGATGGCTCGGTGAGGCAATTGGTGCCGGTGCACCGGGTTTTGTACAATCTTCTTTTTCTCAATATGCGGGAGCTTTATTGCAGGCTTACGGTGCAAATATGGCAGGCGGAATGACTCAACAAGCTGCTCTCGCAGCTGCCTATGGTACTGCCAATACGTATGCGCAGGCTAATCGGGATGATTGGATGACAAGTGCATTAGTTCCGGGAATTGAAATTGCAAATGGAATGTACAATGTTGGTGGAACCAAATTTGAATCAGCGATGGTTGATATTAAATCTAAACCGATACCATCTGGGGCACATTTCTTAGATCGTTCAAATCTTTACCATGCAGAAGCGATGTATGATTTTAAACGGTTAATAAATCCCGAAACAATTGAATTATTGGCTGGGACAAATTATCGTGTTTATGATTTAAACTCAGAAGGTACTCTTTTTGCAACTACACCGTCGGGTGAAGAATTTAATATTAAAGAATATGGAGCATATGTACAGGCGGCGAAATTATTCAACAATGTATTTAAACTAACGGCTTCAATCCGTTACGACAAAAATGAAAATTTTGAAGGGCAATTTAGTCCTCGTATTTCGGGTGTTTATACGGTTGCTCCGAATCATAATATCAGAGCTTCTTTTCAACGCGGGTTCCGTATTCCAACTACACAAAATCAATATATTGACTTGCTAACTCCTCAGGCAAGATTAATAGGAGGCTTACCTCTGTTCCGTGAGAAATATGATATGATCAATAATCCTGTTTACACATTAACTGGTGCTGGTATTGAGCCATTCGAATTTAAAGAATGGGAGCCTGAACGTGTTGAGACTTATGAAATAGGTTATAAAAGTTTGATTAATGAAAAATTATTTCTTGATATGTTTTATTACTATAATCGTTTCTTAACTTTTGAAGGAAGTACCGTTTTAGTTCAAAAAAAGAATCCTGATGGTCCTATGACAGATCTGGCAGACCCCACTAAACGGAATGTTTACAGTATGCCATTGAATGCAGAACAAACGATTAAGAATTCGGGATGGGGAATTGGTGCCGATTATTTAATAGGAAATGGCTTTGTTATCAATGGAAACGTGACTCAGAATATTTTATTGAATAAAGACGAACTGAAGGAAAAAGATCCGTCCTTTATTACTGCTTTTAACTCGACAAAATATAGAATTAATGCAGGCATCTCAAATCGGAATGTCAATCGTTCCGGTTATGGTTTTGGTGTAACTTTCCGCCATCAAACGGAGGTATTGTGGAATGCCAGCATAGCTACAGTTGCTGCCAATGTTAACGGATCTACAATTATTCCGGCCTATTCTACAATTGACGCCCAGGTGAGTAAAACTTTACCGGTATTTAAATCAATAATAAAATTGGGAGCAACAAATATTGGCAACAAGCTATATACTACCGGATGGGGTAATCCATCAGTAGGGGGAATGTATTATTTATCAATCGTTTTTGATGAGTTGTTAAATTAGCGATTTTCTGCAACAAGATATTTGGTTTATAATTAATTAACATTATCAGTTTTAACTAATTTTTATAACTTTATTTTTTATCATGTTTCATATTGAATTTAAATGAAAGTACTTTTTCTCTCTTTAGCAATGATCGTTTCTCACCTTTTGCATGCACAAAAAAATACTCATGATCTATTTGTCGGCACTTATACAGATTCGGGAAAAAGTGAAGGTATCTATGTTTATAGTTTTAACGATGTTACGGGAGAGTTCTCATTAAAAAGTAAAACCGGTGGCATTGTAAACCCTTCGTTTCTTGCTTTTAATGCCAATACGAAAAAGCTATATGCTGTTAGCGAATTGAGTGAGGGGCCAGGTGCTGTATCTTCATTTTCATATAAAGATGGTAAACTGGAAATGCTGCATACATTATCGAGTAATGGGAATGCGCCTTGTCATATTATAACAGATAAGGCAAATGATTTTGTTTTTGTTGCCAACTATGGTGGCGGAAGTCTTTCTGTATATCAAACAAATAAAGAAGGGGAGTTGAAACAAGTTCAACATATACAGTATAAAGGAAGTGGCCCCAACAAAGATAGACAGAACTCATCTCATGTGCATTCTTCAACGCTTAGTCCGGATGAAAAGTTCTTATTGGTTCAAGACTTAGGTACCGATATGATAACCGTTTATCCGTTTTCAGCAGAACATCCTGATGAGCCATTGAACATTAATAAGGCGGTAAGTGTCAAGGCACCATCGGGCAGCGGCCCCCGGCATGTTTCATTCTCAAATGATGGAAAATATGTGTACGTAGCTACAGAACTTAACTCCGCTGTTCAGGTTTACGCTTTTAAAAAGGGAAACATGATGCTTATTCAGGAACTAAATATGTTGCCAGGTGCAGTTGCAGATCCTGTAGGCGGAGCGGATATACATTTATCAAGTGACGGGCATTTTTTATATGCCTCCAATCGAGGAAACGCAAATGAAATAAATATCTTTAAAATCAATTCACAAACTGGGAAGTTGAGAGATGAGGGAAGGCAATCAGTAAAAGGGATTGGCCCCCGAAATTTTTCGATCACGAAAAACGGTCGATTTCTTTTAGTTGCCAATCAAAATTCAGACGAAATTGTGATCTTCGACAGGGACGTAAAAACAGGTAAATTAAATGATACTGGAAAGCGGATTGCTGTAGGCTCTCCAGTATGTCTTATCTTAAATTAGATATGCAATTCAACATAGTGCAAATGTTGGGCGATATGATCTGAACCTAATCTATTTATTTTTTGTAGCCTCAATTATTTCTTTATAATAAGCTTCATATTTTGGAAGTATCAAACTCAAATCGAATTCTTTTGCCCGCGCCAATGCAGCTTGCTTAAAACTTTTTAGACGATCACAATCTTTCAGAATATAGAGAGCGTTTTTTGCCATATCTTCAATATCGCCCACATTGCTCATAAAGCCAGAAATCTGATCCTCAATAAGTTCGGGTATGCCACCAACATTTGTTGCAACAACCGGAACCTTACATGCCATTGCTTCCAATGCAGCCAATCCAAAGCTTTCTGATTCAGACGGCATCAAAAATAAATCAGAAACGGATAGTATTTCTTCAACGGCATCCTGCTTGCCTAAAAAGCGGACATCATCCCAGATGTCTAATTCCCTGCAAAGTTGCTCATTGTTAGCACGCTCCGGTCCATCGCCTACCATTAAAAGCTTGGAAGGTATTTTCTCTTTTATTTTTTTGAAAGTATGTATAACGTCCATTGTTCTTTTTACCTTTCTGAAATTTGAGGTATGAACAAGTACTCTTTCATCTCCGGGAGCAATGGCTCTTTTGAAATGTTCTCTTGGTTTTAAACTGAAACGATTAAGATCAATAAAATTTGGAATGACTTTAATGTCTCTGTTAATTTCGAAATGTTTCAAGGTGTCCTGTTTTAGATTTTCTGAAACTGCAGTTACACCATCCGATTGGTTGATTGAAAATGTCACTACCGGGTTATAGCTGGGATCACGACCAACGAGCGTAATATCAGTTCCATGCAGGGTTGTGATAACCGGTATGTTTATATTGTATGTTTTTAAGATCTGCTTTGCCATGTAGGCTGCTGATGCATGGGGAATTGCATAGTGAACGTGTAATAAATCCAACTTCTCAAATCGTATTACATCCACCAGTTTGCTGGATAAAGCTAGTTCATATGGCGGAAAATCGAAGAGAGGATACTTTGAAATGCTAACTTCATGATAAAATAAATTCGCAGAAAAGAAATCGAGCCTGGCCGGCTGATTGTAGGTGATAAAGTGAACCTGATGTCCATTAGCGGCCAGCGCCTTTCCTAATTCGGTTGCAACAACACCACTTCCACCAAAAGTTGGGTAACAAACAATACCTATTCTCATTTTAATAAATTGAATGCTTTTTAAATTTATGCAAAGTTGAATTATTTTTTTGGTAAAGCTGTGTAAATAACGTCAAGAATTCTGGAGCGAATCTCTAATTTTGATAAATAAGGACTCACATCCGGCTGAACGCGGTTTGATAGAAAGATATAGATTAACTGTTGGTCAGGATCCATCCAAATGGCAGTGCCTGTATATCCTGTATGTCCGAATATTGATGAAGGTGCCAGTTTTGACGGGTATTCGTTGGTCGTATCAGGATCCCATTTGTCAAAACCTAAACCACGACGGCTGCTCTCACTATATCTCTTTGTATATTTTTCCACCGTTGCCGGTTTAAAATACTGTTCGCCTCCATAGGTTCCCTTATTTAACAATAATTGTCCATAAATCGCTAAATCGTTTGCTGTAGAAAATAGACCCGCATGTCCGGCAACACCGCCTGCCATTGCCGCCCCCTGATCATGGACATAACCGATCAATTGAGATTTACGGAATGTTTTATCGAGTTCTGTAGGTACAATGCGTACGGAAGGAAATCTCTTCCATGGGTTATATTCGGTTGAGTACATACCTAATTTATCGTAGAATTCTTTTTGCACATATTGATCCAAAGGCATCTTTGATTGTGCCTCAACAACGTGTTGCATAATATACATACTTAAATCACTATAAACGTATTTGCCAGTGGACTTAACACTCGATTTTAACATCGCGGGCCACATAACATTCTCAAAGTATCCTTTTCTCAAAAAATAACTTTCAGCCACTTTTACAGGAAAGGCTGCGGAGGAATCTGTTCTGAAATCATTTTTTGTCAGATCCCGATAAAAAGGAATAAAAGGAACGAGCCCGGCTTGATGAAGCATGACATCCCTTAATTTAATATCCTTTTTATTTGTACTTTGAGCATCTTTTAAGTAATCACCTATGGTTTTATTTAAATCAATTTTATTTTCTTCTTCCAAATGCATTACAGCCAATGTAGTAGCAGCGATTTTGCTTACGGAGGCCATATCAAATATGTCGGTCACTTTTACAGGTTCTTTTACATTGTAATAATGGTTGCCATAAGCTTTTTCAAAGATTACATTGTTGTCCTTCACAATCATGACTACTGCTCCCGGAGCAGCCTTTCCCTCAATCATTTCTTTTGCAATAGCATCAATATCTTTTGTTAATTTCTTTCCATCAATACCCACTGCTTCCGGATTGCTGTAAAGTAGTCTACTTTGAATCGTGGAATAGCCGCTTCCAATTCTAAAGTTAGGAGATATTGGTTTTTTTAAGCGTCCTTTTGCAGCTACGCCTCCAAAAATTATTTCTGCACTCATGATAGATGCATTGCGGCTTGTGTCCTCACTCCAAATAATAGGTACCCGGATATCATTTAACTTTGCCAGATTTTCCATGGATCCAATTCCTGATATAACAAGTTGCTTGGTTTTTGCATAATTTCTTAAATCCGAAATAAATAGGCTGTCTGAAAAAATCCGATCATTTACCTGTACAATGAGTGTGTTAAAATTTTGCGCGTCATCTCCCGGAAGAACAGCTTGTACAAACTCATATTTATTTAAGATGCTATCAAAGGGAACATCCGCATTGATACTTCCAATTGTCCTGTTTTCCAATTCCTTTAATGGAATAATTGAATCTTCGTTATTTAGCAATACAATCGAGGATTGTAGTCTATTCCGTTCGGTAAGTTTCTCGATTGGTTTCTTCTGTGCACAAGCATAGAAAGAACACGAGAATAAAAATGCAATTATTAAAATTAGCCTATTCATTGTAAGAGTTTTCAGATTCCTAAGGTAAACAATTTTTTAAAAAGGCTTTAGCTAAGGGTGCAGAGGATGCACATTCCTTCCCGTTAAACTTATTTTGTACTGAGGAATATAACAAACTAGCTTAGGGCTACTCTCAGGCGGAACTCGTTCTGTATACCAAAGAATTTGAAAGGGGTTTACTTTGTATAAAAAAGGGACTTTATTCGTTTTTATTCGAAGCAAGTCCGAAGAGGATACCTTGAAGATACGAAGAAAATTCCTTGAGATTTTGTATTAGGATAAGGGTTGGGTAAAATTATTCGCAAGCTATCCAATTGTGTAAGAGCTAACATTTATTTCCTGATATTTGTTCGATGGCAAATCTTTCAACGCACGGATTTCGGTTAATTGATTCTTTTAAAAGAGATTTACATCATCCTGTTATAGTTGAACGGGTTAATGACTTTGTGTATGCTTTTGATTTACCGCAGACTAATTTACTCGTTTTGTACTATATGCCGGCAGCCGGCCTGAAAGTACATGATTATCCAACAAAGCAAACAGAAAAGAAAATCATTCATATCGATGAGGATATATGGCTTTATAAACCAGTTTTGGTATTGAGCCGCATAAAGGTGATCTTAGGAATGGGAGAGCGGATATATGCTCGTCAATGTGTTGTCGCCAGAATTGATAAAAAGACTGCTCTGTATTTTCAGGAAGAGCATCATCTACAAGAGAGCATACCCGGCAAGTATCGATATGGTTTATTTTTCGAAGGGGAATTAATGGCTGTTATGGTTTTTAGTGGAGGAAGAATAATGAAACATACAGCGGATTACCGGTCTTTTGAATGTTTGCGATTTTGTTCAAAACAAGGATTGGTAATAATTGGAGGTTTTAGCAAATTAATACAAGCTTTTGTTAAGGATTTTCATCCAAATGATGTGATGACCTATGTTGACAAGGACTGGTCTGACGGAAGCAAATTTGAAAGTATGGGCTTTGTAAGAATATTGGATACAATACCTCAATGCTTTTGGGTGAGTAATGAAACAAAGGAAAGAATATCAATCAAAGTTTACGAAAAATTAGATGCTTTCGCTCGAGAGCATTTTTATGAAGTTTGCAATAGCGGGAGCATAAAGATGATCCAGTATTTACACCCATAATAAAATCATGAAAAAGCATTAAAATATTTCAATAAGGCTTGGTAAAACGATTTAAAGTAATTAGGTTTGATAAAGAACCTAATCTTTAACAATTATGCTACGTATTAAATATAAGCTGACATCTTATTTTATCGTTCTTTCAATACTATTATTTAATAGTTCCTGTGCTGAAAAGAAATTTGCTACGGCAGTAGAAAGCAAAGATCTTACAAAATTTGTCAATCCCTTTATTGGCACTGCGCCTTTGTTAGATCCCAAAATAATCGGTTATACTCCTCCCAAGGACTGGAGAGTATGGGCGGGTTTGGTTTTTCCCGGATCTTCAGTACCGAATGCGATGGTGCAATTAAGTCCAATGACGAAATACGGTAGTGGCGCTGGTTATGAATATGAAGACACTGAAATAGTAAGCTTTACCCATACCAATAAGGGACATTGGAATCTTTGTAATATACCTATACTTCCTGTATCAGAAAATGGGAAAGTGCCATTCAAATCTGGTTTTACACATGAACAGGAGAAAGCTTCTCCTGCTTATTACGAAGTGTTTTTGAAGGATTACCAGGTTCAGGTAAGACTAAGCTCTACATTGCGTGCGGGCATTCATGAGTATACGTATAAGAATACGGATGATAAAAGAATTTTGTTTGACCTTGCAAAAGCAAACAATGGTGTTTCGGACTGGAACATTTCGCGTGAAGGGAATACACTTCAAGGTTTTCAAAGAATGGGAGGAGAAACGGTTTATTTCTTCGCTGAGGTGAATCAGGATATTGAGGGCATTGATATTCAGAAGCCCGGGAAGAAAGATGGATATGCTATTGTGAAATTAACCAACGAAGATAAAAATTCAGTAATACTTAAAGTAGGGATTTCTTTTGTTAGCAGCGAAAATGCAAAAGAGAATTTAAAACAAGAGATGGGCGACCGGTCGTTCGATGATATTCATAAAAGTGGAAAAGCAGAATGGAATCAGCTTTTGTCTCAGATAGAAGTTAAGGGTGGAACAGATAAACAAAGGGAGCTCTTTTATTCTTCTTTATACAGATCATTTTTATGGCCTGCCTTAAGAAGTGATGTAAATGGAGAGTTTACAGATGTCAAAGGAGAAGTCCGAAAAGAAGACTTCAGTTATTATACAATCCCATCACTATGGGATACGTATCGGAATAAGGATATTTTGATGGGTTTGTTGAGACCTGATGTAACCAATGATGTTATTAAATCTCTTATAATCAGAGGAGAATTAACAGGGTTCATTCCCACTTTCTTTCATGGTGACCATGGAGCGCCGTTTATTGTAGGTTCATATTTTAGAGGCATTGGTGATTTTGATATAAAGAAAGCTTACGAAATTCTTTTAAATAACGCTTATAAGGAAAACGGGGCAAGACCTTTTATTGGTGAATATATTTCTAAAGGCTTCATTTCAGATCCGGACGTGAAAAACCCACATGTAGAAACCAAAGGTAAAGCCGGGGTATCCAAAACATTGGAATATGCGTATGATGATTACTCATTATCTTTATTAGCCAAGGAATTAAAGGATGAGAAGCACTATCGGGATTTAAGTAAACGTTCAAAAAATTATAAGAACGTTTTTGATCAGAGTACTAACTTTATGAGGGGAAGACTGGATAATGGCGATTGGATAAGTCCGTTTAATCCTAAATATCCTTATTATGAATATATGTACCGTGAAGGAAATGCCTGGCAACTTTCATTTTATGTACCGCACGATATGCCAGGCCTGATTGAATTGTATGGGGGAAATGAGAAGTTTGAAGAGAAGCTGGATTCGCTTTTTACCACGCCTTGGAACCCTAACTACATTGCCCGGAATATTTCTGGTTTTATCGGTCAGTACAGCCACGGTAATCAACCAGATCATGAAGCTCCATTTTCGTATTATTTTATCGATAAGCCTGAAAAATCGCAAGAGGTTATCGATAATATCTTAAATAACTATTATGGTGTTGGCGAACATGGTCTGGCTCTTGTAGGTATGGATGATGCAGGCGAAATGTCTTCATGGTATGTGTTTGCTGCTTTAGGATTTTATCCCTTGTCGCCAGCAGATACTGAGTATTTGGTTACGGTACCTCTTTTTGATGAAGTAAAGTTAAATCTGAGCGGAAGCAAAGAGCTGTTAATAAAAAAGCCCAACGCCGGTAGGAAGCTTAAGGCTATTCGGGTAAATGGTAAACCTGTTGATGGCTATTTTATTCGACATAGTCTGTTGAATAATGGAGGAACATTGGAATATGAAACGGAATAAAGGTTACCTGTCTCTGAAATAATGATAATGGTCTTGAATAATCCTTTTTAGAAAATCTATTTCAGATTCTTTTATTAACGAAATACCCATCACCTGCTTTATTTTTTCAGCCAGAGCGTCAATGACTTGGTAATCATTATTTATTAGCGCGTTATTAAAGCTTTTTTTAATAATATTGATATCCGCATCAGATAATTTTATTACTTGCGGATAGGCTGGTGTATATACTCGTTCGATGTCTTCGTATACCGTTTCAATCAATTGAAGATGGGGTTTTAAACTTACCACAGTAGTGTTCGCAGCGAGGTCACCAATTCTTTGTGATTTCTTCGTAAGAATGATGGATACTAAACCAATTACTCCACCTAAAAGCCAAATGTCGACAATGCTCATTGCCCAACGGATAAAATATTCATATACCGTCGCACGGGAGCCGTCAATCTTAACAACTTTTGTTTTCATTACTATTTTACCGAGCGATTGTCCACCCAAAAAGGTTTCCAATATAAGGTGGTAAAGGAAGGCTGGCAACATAAAGAGGCTCATCGTCCCAAAGTAGGACCAGGGATTGTCGTGATCAACAGATAATGGTAAAAGCACTTTGTAGACGAAATAAATATAGCCTACGATAACTGAATAGTCTAACAATGATGAAATAAACCGAGTCCCTAAGGAAGCTAATCGGTATTCAATGTTGACGTTTTGAGGTGTGTTTATTAATAGTTTTTCCATATATTTGTTACACAAAGATATTAAAATAAATATGCGAGAAGCTGCTTTCGTGGACCGGAACAAAAAGAAGTGGTTGGTAATTGAAGAAAATCTTAAAAACAAAATAAATATTCACCCGGATGAGTTGGCTTCCAATTATATTGAATTAACCAACGACTTAGCTTATGCACAAGCATTCTATCCGGACAGCAAGACAAAGGAATACCTGAATGAGCTTTCAATTTTCGCACATCAATCGATATATAAGGATCAAAAGAGTTCAAGCAATCAGTTTTTTAACTTCTTTAAACAGGAGGTCCCAAAAGCCGTTTATTATTGTAGATGGCAATTATTCTATAGTTTTTTGATTTTTACTTTTTCCGTTTTAATTGGTGTTATCTCTGCTCATTATGATGAAGGGTTTATCCGATTCATATTGGGAAATTCGTATGTGGATACAACCATCGAAAACATTAAAGCAGGTAACCCTGCGGCTATTTATCATAGCGGCGGTGAGCTAGCAGGTTTTTTGGGTATTACCATCAACAATATTCGCGTTGCTTTTTTAGCTTTTGCTTTTGGCATTTTTCTGGGTGTCGGTACCGGATATATTTTACTGATAAATGGTATTATGATCGGTGCTTTTCATTATATGTTTTATCAATATGGTGTTTTGTCAACCGCTATGACAGCGATATGGATACACGGTGCATTTGAGATCTCGGTTATTATAATCGCCGGTGGTTGTGGATTGTTATTGGGGAAAGGCATTTTATTTCCAAAATCATATACACGCTTCGAGTCCTTTAGATATAATATAAAGAATGCAGGAACAATACTGCTCAGTACGGTTCCGTTTTTTATAGTGGCAGGCTTTTTAGAGGGTTTTATTACTCGGCATTATCAATTATCAATTATATTGTCTTTATCTATTACTTTTATTTCACTAATAACCATTATATTTTATTATATAGTTTTACCAATTAAATTTTCAAAACCTAACTTATGAAGCTATTAAACTTTACTTTTAAAAAGACCAGACGATTTGGAGATCTTATACAAGATTATATCTCTTTATTTAAGATTATCTTCAAGCATTTAAATGCAAAAATCATTTCAATAGCGTTACCTGTTGTCGCGGTATTTATTCTGCTAATCTATTATCTGGCTACTTTTGTTACTGGAATGATAAACTCTCTAGAGCCGTTTAATTCTATATCTATGAGTTTCATCCCGATGATTCTTATTCTATTGGTTTTTCTGTTTTTTATACTGATTACGACTTTCGGAATTGAATATATGTTTTTGTTAGAGGAAAGGCAAGATTTCAGTTTTACTTCCAAGGATATTTATATGAGAATAAGGCAACATCTTGGAAAGTACATTCGCTTTTTCTTAAGCTCTATACTTGTGGGTTTATTAATAATGATACCCTTTGTCATTATTGCATTCGTATTAAATTTCATTCCTATTGTAGGTCAGTTAGTACTAGGTATTATGTCAGCATGTTTATTGCTGTTCTTTAATTGCGCATTGTTTTTATACCTGCAAGATAGAGAAGGGATCTGGGATAGTTACCGCGCTTCCTTTAGATTGATTGGAGCAAAAGTCTTTGAGTATGGGGCTGCATCTTATGTACTACAGTTGATGGCACAAATTATTTTAGGGTTTATTGCTTTAATTCCAATAGCGATTATCGGTATCATTGCTTTTTCAACTATCGGGTTTTCTATTCAGTTTTTTGATGGTTTTGCAGGAAAATTCTTGGTTTCCATCGGAGGTTCAATTCTCATGTTGTTTTTAATATTCTTTTCTATTTATATGGTCACATTCTATGTGCTTCAATACTTTAGTCTTTTAGAAAGTACTTATAAAGAAGATACATTAGAACAAATTAATCAGATAGGCGGAACAATAGACGAATTTTAAATGCATGCTTTTTTATAGTCCGGGTTTTAAAAACGTATTCTGGTTATTTTTTTTCATCTTACTTTTTTTCTTCCCTTTTGATCTTAGTGCCCAAGATTTTACGGTATTGCAGAACGGTGAAAAGATCAAGACAAGAGATTATTGGAAGAAAAGTGCTTTTGATGATGTTAAAAGGGAACATCCTATTGTTTTGGTGGACAGGAATGCAGAGGTACAGTCTAAGCGGATCGAGAAGATTTATTCGTCTGAAGAATTTAATTATCAGGAAGAAAGGGTAGACCGACTTTCTTTTCTGGCGAAACTTGAGCGACGGATAAATCAGTTTTTTAAGTCCATTTTTCCTACATGGACTTATCAATCTAATAAAGGAGTTGAAAATCTGCTTATCTTTTTAGGTGTTATTGCATTGGTCTATATAATCTACAGGTTAGTGTTTTCTGGAAATGCAATATTACGAATAGATAAGAAAGAAGTACTTGCTAATGGATCTCAATTTATAGAAAAGAATCTGGAACGGATTGACCTGGATACGTATCTTAAACAAGCAATAGATGGCAAAAAGTTTGACTTAGCAGTTCGGTATTTATATCTGGCGAATTTACAAGCATTAGCAAAAGAGGATTATATTAAATGGGATCATCGAAAAACAAATAGTGATTTTTTGAATGAGATTCAGGATGGCGATTTAAAACAAAAATTTCAAGAAACTACTTCTATATTTAATTATGTATGGTTTGGTGAGCTTGAAGTTAACATTCATCTGTTTGAAGAATACAAAGCTGATTTTTTAGACTTTAAAAATCATATTAGCAAATGAGATCCAATACTAAACTAGGCCTGATTTTATTGATATTGGTAATGTTTTTTATTGCTTTGATCGAAGCGACTAAAAAGGAGAAGATTAATTGGCGGCAAACATATAGTTCAACTGATAAGATTCCTTACGGCACATATGTGTTAAAGAATGAATTAAGAAATATCTTACCCACTAGCACATCGCTTATTACGGTCGGGCCATCGTTGTATACATTTTTAGAGGACAGTAAGTACGAGAGTAATGCAGCGGTCCTGTTTATTGGTTCTGATTTTTCTTTAGGGGAGGTTGAAAATAAAAAATTATTAAGCTTTGTTGAGGAGGGTGGAGCTGCTTTTATCTCTACTTCTAAATTCAACCTTGATTTTGTAAAGAATTTACAAATTGGTCATCAGGAGTTTAGTGAATACGAAGCGGGAGTTGATTTTATGAAAGATAAGATTACACTCTATCTATCCAGTCATGTGCAAGATACCGTTGTTTTTGATAAGATTAAACACTTCTCTGTTTTTAACAAAGTAAATAAAGAAACGACTACCATCTTGGGTTATGCTAAGAAAGAAAATGTAGCTGTTCCTAATTTTATAAAAGTTGATTTTGGCAAAGGAGTAATCTTTCTTCATTTAGAGCCAGATGTGTTTACTAATTATTACATGTTGCAAAAAGGACCATTATCTATCGTATATCATTCATTGCAATATATTAACGGCAGGCAGATTTTATGGTATGATGGTCTTAAGAGTTCAGATCAAAAAGCAACTCCTTTGCGGTTTGTTTTAAGTGACCGTGCATTAAGCTCTGCCTGGTATTTGCTTTTGATCGCTTTAATGTTTTATTTAATCTTTAAAGGTAAAAGAGAGCAAAGAGCTATTCCTGTTGTAGAATCTGAACCTAATTTATCCATAGATTTTGCAAAAACAATTGGCTCTTTATATTACGAGAATGGAATGCCGGGAAATATGGTATTAAAAAAGATTGAGCATTTTTTGTTTGAGATCCGAAAGCAATACTATATGGATACAAGTGATTTGTCTGATATACACTTTATAAAGATCTTGTCACAAAGAACGGCTATACCGGAAGAGGAGGTGGAGCTTTTTTTAGAGCAAATACGACGCGCCCATGCCCAGAGAGATTTTAGCATTAAAGATTTAAAGTCGATATCCCGACTTATTGAACAATTTAAACAAAAAGCCAATTTAATATGAGCGAACTTGAAAAATTTGTACCCTTTGAAAATCGTTTAGATATGAGAGAGTTGCAAAATAAAATACAAGCGATTAAATCAGAGATTAAAAAAGTCATTATTGGACAAGATAAACTGCTGGATTTTCTATTGATATCTACCTTGGCTGGAGGGCATACTCTCATTGAAGGTGTACCAGGCGTGGCTAAAACAATTACAGCAAAATTGTTGGCAAGAACTTTAGGTGCAGATTTTAGTCGTATTCAGTTTACTCCAGATCTGATGCCATCAGATGTTACAGGCACATCAATACTGGATATGCGTACCAATGAATTCGAATTTATTAAGGGACCAATTTTTTCAAATATAATTTTGATTGATGAAATTAATAGAGCGCCCGCTAAAACACAAGCTTCTTTATTTGAATGTATGGCAGAGAAACAAATTACGGTTGATGGCCAAACCTATTTTTTAAAGCAACCCTTTGTTGTATTTGCTACTCAGAACCCAATTGAACAGGAAGGGACATATCGTTTACCTGAAGCGCAATTGGATCGGTTTTTATTTAAGATAGACGTTTCTTATCCAAGTTTAGAAAATGAGCTTCAAATTTTGAAAGATCATCATGAAAGAAAGAATATTGACAAAGAGTCATTAGTAAATACGGTGGTGCCTGGTGAAGATTTAATTCGCTATCAGCAATTGGTTAAAGAGGTCTTTGCACATGAGCAGGTGCTTGAATATATTGCAAAAATAGTGAGTCATACCCGTAATAATGCTAATTTGATATTAGGAGCATCACCCCGGGCATCGATCGCAATTTTAGAAGCTTCCAAAGCATTAGCTGCAATGCAAGGAAGAGATTTTATTACGCCCGAAGATGTGAAAACGGTCATTTTTCCCATTGTTAGTCATCGCGTAATGTTGACTCCTGAAAGAGAAATGGAAGGGTTTAATAATCAGACAATTATTCAGCATATCATAGATTCAGTAGAAATACCGCGTTAAATGCAGTTTTTAAAGAACATTTATTTTAACACGAACTTCTTTTCAGTCTTGATAGGATTGGCTTTTGTATTTACGTTGGCATTCTTCTTTGAAATGTTGTTTTTTTGGGCACAAAGTATATTGCTTTTATTTATTGCTGCATGCATTTTGGATTTGGTCTTTTTGTTTGCAAAGAAAAATACATTGATAATTGAACGAATTTATCCGAATAAATTATCAAATGGTGATTATAATGATTTTCAGATAACCTTATGCAGTCTATATTCAAGAACCGTCAAGGCAAGAGTATTAGAGGAATTGCCGATCCAGTTCCAAGAACGGAATTTTGAATATAAACGAACATTGGGCTTCGATGTTCCGGAGGAAATACATTATCAACTGCGACCTGTAAAAAGAGGACTTTATAGTTTTGGGAATTGTATTGTGTTCATACGATATATTGGATTTTTCGAAAGGAGGATTGTCTTGAAAGAAACAAAAGATTTACCTTGTTATCCCTCCTTCATTCAGCTTAGGCAATACTTACTGATGGCGAGTACGAATCGTTTAAGTGAACTAGGAGTAAAAAGAATTCGGAAAGTAGGAACTACTTTAGAGTTTGAAAGAGTAAAAGAATATGAGAGAGGAGATGAATATCGGTTTATTAACTGGAAGGCAACCGGAAAGGTAAAAAAGTTAATGGTTAATCAATACGAAGACGAACGTCCGCAACCTATTTATTCATTTATTGATCTTGGACGGGCTATGCGGATGCCCTTTAATGGATTGACCCTGTTAGATTATGCTATAAATGCTAGTCTGGTTTTGTCAAATATTACGATTCTTAAACATGACCGAGCCGGCTTGTTGACTTTTTCTAAAAAGATTGACAATCATATTGCTGCGGATAAACGAAATCATCAGATGCATCTTATTTCTGAAGCATTGTATAAAGTACAAACTAATTTTTTAGAATCTGAATATGGTAATTTGTATGCATATACAAAAGGACATATTAACCAGCGTGCATTAATTTTTTTATATACAAATTTTGAAAGTGTTGATGCTTTAAATCGGCAATTACCTTATTTGAAACTGATAAATAAGAGTCATAGTGTTGTTGTTGTTTTATTTAAAAATACAGAACTGAGAAGCCTTGCTAAACAAAAAGCTGAGAAAACCATTGATATTTACAATCAGATTATTGCGGAAAAGTTTTTGTATGACAAGCAGCTGATTATTCAAGAGCTGCAATCGCATGGTATACAGACAATATTTACCGAGCCATCTCATTTAACAATTAATTCGATTAATAAATATTTAGAGATAAAGGCCCAGGGTATACTTTAAAAAAAATTTATTCAGCGTCATATTTTAATTTATATAGGTTAATTTTGATTTTTAAAAGTCACTAAGGAGCAAATTCAATAAGAATGCTTATATTGAGCTGTAAAAAAAACAACTAGTATAATGAAGAGAAAATTAAGAATGGGTATGGTTGGTGGTGGAAAGGATGCTTTTATTGGCGCTGTACACCGCATTGCTGCAAACATGGATGGTTTAGTAGAACTTGTTTGTGGTGCATTTAGCATCGACCCTGAAATAAGTAAAGAGTCCGGAGAAGCCCTTTTTGTTGATCCAAGCCGGGTATATCTTACCTATCAGGAAATGATAGAAAAGGAAAGTCAACTTCCGGAGGATGTAAGAATGGATTTTTTGACTATTGTTACTCCGAACTTTATTCATTTTGATCCTGCTAAAATGGCATTGGAAAACGGCTTTAACGTTGTAATCGAAAAGCCGATGACTTTTTCTTTAGAAGAAGCTATTCAACTGAAAGAAATTGTTGAAAGAACCGGTCTTACTCTTGCTTTAACACATACCTACAGTGGATATCCTATGGTTAAACAGGCAAGAGCTATGGTTGGTAACGGAGAGATCGGCAAAGTGAGAAAGGTAATTGTTGAATATCCACAAGGATGGTTAAGTCGCCTTTCTGAGAGAGAAGGTAATGCGGGTGCGGCCTGGAGAACTGATCCTAAAAAATCAGGAAAAAGCGGTTCAATGGGCGATATAGGAACTCACGTGGCACACTTAGCAGAATATGTAAGCGGATCAAAGATATCTGAGCTTTGCGCAGATTTGCATACAATGGTAGAAGGGCGCATGCTAGATGACGATGGAAACGTTCTTCTTCGTTTTGATAATGGAGCAAATGGAGTTTTGATTGCCTCGCAGATCGCTGCCGGAGAAGAAAATGCTGTTTCAATGCGTATTTATGGAGAAAAAGGCGGTATTGAGTGGAAACAGCATGATCCAAATAATCTCTATGTTAGGATGTTGGATCAGCCAATGCAAGTTTACCGTACTGGAAATGCTTATAAAGAGCCTTATACGTTAAGCAGCTTTGCTACACATAATACAAGAATTCCAGCTGGTCACCCGGAAGGGTTATTGGAGGCTTTTGCGAATATCTACCGTAATTTTACTTTAACAGTTTCTGCGAAATTAAATGGAGAGACCCCAACTGCTGAAATGCTGGATTTTCCACAAGTCGGTGATGGTGTTCGTGGAATGGCATTCGTAGATAAAGTAGTTGAAAGTAATAATAGCAATGAAAAATGGATTAAAGTAGATTAAATCTTTTAATCTTCTTATTCTTACTCTTTAATATATAACCTGGCAATTATTGTCAGGTTACTTTATTTTATACCTATTGGAAGACAACAAATTTAACTTGATCACAATTCTTGGTCCTACAGCCTCCGGCAAGACTTCCTTGGCTGTTGCTTTGGCTAAAATGTTAGGTGGAGAGATCATCAGTGCAGATTCGCGACAGGTTTATCGGGATATGAATATTGGCACAGGCAAGGATTTAGAAGAATATGGTGATATTCCTTATCATTTAATCGATATTCTGGATGCTGGAGAGATTTATGGTGTTGGTCAGTTTCAAAAAGATTTCAATCGGCTTTTTAGTGATATTAGAAAGCGAGGAAAGGTTCCTATTCTATGCGGAGGGACAGGCCTTTATATTCAGGCAGTGCTACAAAACTTTAAACACACCTATATTCCGCGCAATGGAGAGCTTCGTGACCTTCTGGTAGATCGGAATTACCCGGAATTGAAAGCGTTTTTTGAGCAGCTTCCAAAATCTCAATCATTCTCCGCAGATACAAGTACGCATAAGCGATTAATTCGTGCGATTGAGATTGCCAAATGGCTTGAAACAAACGAAATGCAGGAGGAATTGAGCGCTCCTCCTCAGTCATTGACTTTCGGTATTGAGCCTGGTTTGGAAACAAGGCGGGCAAATATAAGTAAGCGCCTTCATGACCGGTTTGAAATGGGCCTGATTGAAGAAGTGAAAGGTTTGATAGAAAAAGGAATACCTGTAGATATGCTTATCTTTTATGGGCTGGAATACAAAATCATCACCCAGCATTTGCAAGGTGATTTTGATCTTGCCGAATGCTTTAACAGGCTTGAAATAGCAATCCATCAATTTGCAAAACGGCAAATGACTTATTTCCGAAAAATGGAAAAAGATGCACTCAAGATTCAGTGGCTAAGTCAGCAAACCTTACAGGAGCGTTTAAATTATATTGAAAGGTTTCTTGCCAGTTCTTAAGTTTATGTTTTCTATCTTTAAACCTGATTTTTACTATCAAATTTGTACCTTAGCGGCGTATGTCTGATATAATTAGCCTGCTACCGGATGCGGTGGCAAACCAGATAGCTGCGGGAGAAGTAGTGCAAAGACCTGCTTCAGCAGTAAAGGAATTGATGGAAAATTCGATTGATGCAGGAGCAGACAAAATTCAATTAGTAATAAAGGATGCCGGGAAATCCTTGATACAAGTGATTGACAATGGATGCGGGATGAGTAATACCGATGCCCGACTTTGTTTTGAACGGCATGCTACCTCTAAAATCAAACTTGCTGAAGATCTGTTTGCCATTCGAACGATGGGATTCCGGGGAGAAGCCATGGCCTCAATTGCTGCCATTGCTCAAGTAGAACTGAAAACGCGGAGACATGAAGATGAACTTGGTACTTGCATTGAAATAGAGGGTTCGAAGGTAATCAGTCAGGAGCCGGTTGCCGTTTCGCCGGGGACAAGTATTTGCATCAAGAATCTTTTTTATAATATTCCCGCACGAAGAAATTTTCTAAAAAGTAATTCAGTCGAATTAAAACATATTGTTGATGAATTTCAACGACTGGCATTAGCCAATCCGGGAATATTTTTTAGCCTCCATCATGATGGAAATGAAATTTTTCATTTACCATCATCTGGTCTCAAACAAAGGATTATCCATGTTTTCGGAAGCAGCTATAATCAGCGCCTGGTTCCCGTTGAAGAAGAAACTTCCATCATAAATTTAAAGGGTTTTGTCGGGAAGCCGGAATTTGCTAAAAAAACCCGTGGTGAACAATATTTTTTTGTAAACAAGCGGTTTATAAAAGATCCTTATCTGAATCATGCTGTTATGGGAGCCTATAATGAATTGCTGCCTTTAGATAATTTTCCCCTATACGTTTTATTTATTGATATTGATCCGGCAAAAATTGATATCAATGTACATCCTACTAAAACTGAAATCAAGTACCAGGATGATCGTTCAATCTATGCAATTGTGCGTTCTGCGGTTAAAAGATCATTGGGAAGATACAATATTACCCCTACACTTGACTTTGATCAGGAGACGGGGTTCAATCAAATGATAAGTCCAAAACCCTTAGATGAGATTGTTGCTCCCTCGATCAATTTTAATCCCTCTTTTAATCCCTTTGATGTTGGGAAACAAGAAAAATCAGGCACAGGAGGAGGATTCTCCAAAAATCATTCGAGCTCACAAGGTTTGAAAAACCCAAATTGGGAAACACTTTATGAAATAAGCAATAAAGCAGAAGTCAGTCAACTTCATCTGCATAAGGAAGACGATGATGCAGCAATAGAAGTGCCATCGGAAAAATTGATTTTTCAGATACATAATCGTTTGATTATTTCTCAAATTAAATCGGGCTTTATTGTGATTGAACAGCAATCGGCACATGAAAGGGTTCTGTATGAGCGCTTTATTCAACAACTTGATACCCATAAAGGCGCCAGTCAGCAAAGTTTGTTCCCTCAAACGGTTACCCTAAGTCAAGCCGATTTTGAATTAATACAGGATATTCTTCCTCATATTGAAACGCTGGGCTTTCAAATACGGCCTTTTGGAAAGACTTCTTTTGTTGTGGAAGGTGTGCCGGCAGATATAGGACCGGGTTTAAGTGAAACGCAGGTTTTAGAACAATTATTGGAAACCTACAAAAACTATCAATCTGCTGATCGGTTATCTAAACGTGAAAGTTTAGCACGTAGTTTAGCACGCAATGCAGCCATTAAAAGCGGAACGTTACTTAATAAAGAGTCAATGGTTGATTTAATCGATCAGTTATTTGCGTGTGAAAGCCCGAATGTTTCTTTAAGTGGTAAACCGATAATTATTACCTTTACACTTAAAGAACTATTGGAAAAGTTCGGAAAATTAAATTAAAAATTAAAAATGTTTGAAAACTCATCTTCACCCTTTGGCAATCTGACACCGGTAGTAAAAAATCTTTTAATATTCAATGTTATTGGTTTTGTGGGCTCTATGATTTTCACTCAGGCCAATTTGTTGTTTGGGGTTTATTATCCGGATTCTCCAATGTTTCATTGGTGGCAGGTAATTACCTATATGTTTATGCATGGAGGGTTTGCACATATTTTCTTTAATATGTTCGCTCTTTTTATGTTTGGTCCTATTATCGAACAGATCCTTGGTCCAAAAAGATTTATTAATTTCTATCTCATTACCGGTTTAGGCGCATTGGCCCTTCAATTCTTTGTTCAGGGAATTGAAGTTTATAATATTGTGGGAACGCCTTTTGCAAGAGATTATTTTGAATTTGACAGGTCAACTGGAATGATTTCCAGCAATTATCCGAGAATTACACGCGAAGGCCTTCAGTCGCTTGCAATAACGTATAATACACCTATGGTAGGAGCTTCAGGTGCTATATTTGGATTGTTGGTCGCTTTTGGATATCTTTTTCCAAATACTTCACTTTACTTAATGTTTATTCCGGTTCCCGTTAAAGCCAAGTACTTTATTCCAATTTATATTTTGATAGAGCTATTTTTAGGTTTTTCCCGCTTTTCAGGAGATTCAGTGGCGCATTTTGCACATTTAGGCGGTGCACTTTTTGGATTCTTGCTTTTAAAGGGATGGAAAGTCCGAAGGCCCAGTCACTGGTAGTACTGCTTTAAATTTATTTGTAATTTGAATAAACGATTTGTAATTTCAACATATAAATAAAAAACAATAAATTAGAAACTGATCTTAATGAAAAACTCGATAGTAAGTGAAGTTAGATATAGTGTATTTAAATCAGGAAATCCACTATATCAATTTATGGCGATAAACGTGTTTGTGTTTTTATTGCTGAATTTACTATACGTATTTGAGTTTCTTTTTGGGCAAGCTGGTTTGGTAAGCGATTTTTTGCAAAAGCAATTGATCATGCCTGCAAACTTTTCATTGTTTTTATTAAAACCGTGGACAGCCTTCACTTATATGTTCACTCAGCGGGAATTCTTTCATCTCCTCTTTAATATGTTATGGCTTTTTTGGTTAGGTAAGATATTCCTTGACTTTTTAAATAAGCGGCAATTTATTTTTACCTATCTATTGGGAGGGTTAGCAGGAGGAATAACCTTTTTATTACTGTATAACTTTATCCCTGTCTTTAAAAGCGATGCACAGTTTAGCTTTCTTTTGGGTTCGTCAGCTTCTGTAAGTGCCATTGTAGTTGGTACGGCAACCTTGTTGCCTGACTACACAATCCGGATGTTGTTTTTTGGAAATGTTAAATTAAAGTATTTAGCCCTTGTATTTATTATTTTGGACCTGATTGGCTTAGCTGGTGCAAACCCGGGAGGAAATCTTTCACATTTGGGTGGTGCCCTCTTGGGTTATTTATTTATTGTGCAATTGCAAAAGGGAAGAGACTGGAGCAAAACATTTGTTCGCAAAAAAAGAAAAAAGCCTGATTTAAAGGTTGTGCGTAATGAGCAACCCAAATCACCAATAAGAGGATCTCGTACGATTCCGAACCAGGAATATATTGATACAATTCTTGATAAAATTTCTCAATCAGGATATGATAATTTAACAAAAGAAGAGAAGGAAGCCTTGTTTAAAGCAAGTAAACAAGATCAAAGTTAGAAAAATGTTATCCAAAAAGCCTTTGGGGTTTATAAGTAAATCCATTTTGTTATTGAATGGCTTAGCTGTTTTTCTTCTGCTAGTAAGCTATCTTGCACCAATAGTAAAACCACAAACTTTTTGGCCAATTGCTTTTATGGGCATAGCCTATCCTGCTTTTTTAATCAGTAACGTATTGTTTATCTTATTCTGGTTATTTCGCAAACCCTCGTTGTCCTTAATATCTATTATTGCAATCGGAATTGGATGGAAGGCGGTTAATAAGCATTTTGGGTTTAATACAAGTCCTGTGGTAATTGAGCGTGCTGATACAGCAAGTATCCGTGTAATGAGTTATAATATTCAGATGTTTAACTATCCGGAAAAAGAGGGAATTAATAATCAGCATGAAATTCTAAAACTAATAAAATCCATTTCTCCGGATATTCTTTGCGTGCAGGAATTTTACACCAGAAGCAAGGGGCAAAATGATATGAATAAGCATTTTATTGAAGAGCTGGGCCTGAACTTTTCTAATTTTATCCCTGCGGCTCAAAATGATTATGATGCTTATGGAATTGCCATTTTTTCCAAATATCCAATTCTTGAATCCGGTAGTTTAGATATTAATAGGAACAAACGAATCGTAAACCGGGTAGTTTATTCCGATATTAATAAAAATGGCAAGCGATTCCGGGTATATAATGTTCATCTTCAGTCAATTGGTTTTCAGCCGGAGGATTATGATTTCATAAAGAAAGAAGCACCTGCAGGAAACGTGGATGTCAAGTCAACCAAACGTATTGGAAGACTATTGAAATGGGCGTATATAAAACGGAATGATCAGATTGACTTACTGTACTCACATACAAGGGATACCAAGATCCCATATATAGTCGCCGGAGATTTTAACGATACCCCACTATCATATTCCGTTAATAAGCTATCTGCAAATATGAAAAATGCTTTTGTAGAAAAGGGAAGAGGCGTAGGGATAACATATAATGGTGACTTTCCTAATTTTCAAATTGATTATATTTTAGCAAGCAAACAATTTAAAGTTGAGAGCTTTCAGATCATTGATGAAAAGTTTTCAGATCACTATCCGATATGGAGTGATTTGCATCTGTAAGGGGCATAATTATAAATTCGATATAATCTCAATTCTCTTTAGTAAATTCGCAGCATGAAAGATTCACTTGTAATTTACAATACGATCAGTCGGAAAAAAGAGAAATTTGAGCCTTTAAACCCTCCATTCGTAGGTATGTATGTTTGTGGCCCTACTGTTTATAGTGATGTTCACCTGGGAAACTGCCGTACTTTTGTTTCTTTTGATTTAATATTCCGTTATCTTTTGCATTTAGGTTATAAAGTCAGGTATGTAAGAAATATTACAGATGCCGGACATCTGGAAGGCGACCGAGACGAAGGGGACGATAAGTTTTCAAAAAAAGCACGCCTGGAACAGGTTGAGCCAATGGAAATTGTTCAAAAATATACACTAGGCTTTCATGAGGTTCTAAAGCTATTCAATACACTTCCGCCTTCTATTGAACCAACTGCTACAGGGCATATCTGCGAGCAAATTGAAATGATAAAGGAAATCATTGATAATGGATTTGCGTATGAGGTGAATGGGACGGTTTATTTTGATGTCGAAAAATATAGTAGAGAAAACAACTATACAATCCTGACAAACCGGAATTTGGAAGACATGCTGAATAATACGCGCGAGTTGGGAGGGCAAGATGAAAAGCGTGGCCGTCTTGATTTCGCATTGTGGATAAAGGCCAAACCGGAACACATTATGCGCTGGCCTTCTCCTTGGGGAGTAGGGTTTCCCGGCTGGCATATTGAATGTTCAGCTATGAGCAATAAATATTTAGGAGCCAAATTTGACATCCATGGCGGTGGAATGGATTTAGCTGCAACGCATCATACCAATGAAATTGCTCAATCGCAAGCATGCAATCATACAAATCCGGCAAAATACTGGATGCACACGAATATGTTAACTGTAAATGGTACCCGAATGTCAAAATCTGCCGGAAACGGATTTTTACCGCATCAGTTATTTACAGGCAACCATGATTTGCTTCAAAAAGGATACAGCCCGATGGCTGTTCGGTTTTTTATGTTACAGGCTCACTATAGAAGCACACTCGATTTTTCAAACGATGCGTTGGATGCTGCCGAAAAAGGATATAAGCGTTTAATGAATGCAATGGTATTGCTGCCGGATCTAAAACCATCTGACGAAGCGAATGATGTTGATATCAAAGAATTAAGCAATCGGTGTTATACAGCGATTAACGATGATTTCAATAGTCCGGTTCTTATTGCTGAATTATTTGAAGGTGTTCGCATCATTAATAGTGCTTATGATGAAAAGATCTTTTTAAGTGCAGAGCAGATAGCAGACTTAAGAGTGTTAATGGAACAATTCACCTATGATGTTCTGGGATTAAAAGACGACACGTTAAATGCGGGAAAAGATTTTGAAGAAATCATGAAATTTATTATCGACTTGCGGAACGAGGCAAAGAAAAACAAAGATTATGTGAGTTCTGATAAAATCAGAGATGGCCTGCAAAAAATTGGAATCCAATTAAAAGATAATAAACAAGAAACCCTTTGGGTAAAAAATTAATGACCCCAGTAAATTCAAATATGTACAAGACTCTGAGATGGATAAGTAAGACAATCATACTGGTAGGTCTACCTTTTATTGTTTCGGCACAAACCGAAAGTATGGTAGGGGAAATTGTTGCTGCTGATATATATGATTCAGAACTGAGCACCAATAAGGGCGCTTTGGTTGGTTTGACCAATTCGTTAGACAATAACTCGGTTTTTTTTAAGCCAGCTCCTGAGCCGGCTCTTAAATACTTTAAAAATCGTCCGAATGTTCCTGATGTAGTAAGCTGGCGTCCGGTATTTGCCAAAATTGCGAAAAGTAATGAATGGGGCTTTACCACAGGACCAATAAGCTGGAAGAATAATGGGATGAGCAAGAAGTTTGGAGAGTATCTGAGCATTTGGAAACGAGACCGAAAGGGGAGATGGAAAGTTGCGCTAAGAGCTGAGATTGAACACCCGCAGGAATCCCGTGAGCCAGGTATCAAGTTTGTTAATCCCGAAAACACCAAATACTTTAAGCAAAAGTCAAAAATACGCCTTAGTCAGCGCGAAGATATTATTCGTAGTACTGATCGGCTATTATCGACCGTTTTGCGGGCAGATAATGCCATTGCTTATAAAGAGTTTATGACCAACGAATCACGCTTATTACTTTCAGGCTTTTCGCCTCAGGTTGGTCAGGAAAATATTATTAAGTTCTTGAAGAAAAATAAAATTGACATTAAAACCGAGAATGTTAGTGTTGACAGATCGTATAGTGGAGAGCTGGCATATTCATATGGAGATGCCAAAGTACTTAAAGACAATCGTGTTCAGAACTTTTATTACATTCGGGTTTGGGAATTGAATGATAATTTCAAATGGAATGTTCTTGTAGAAATGCTGTTTGAAAAATAAGTAAAGTTAATTCCATAAAAAAGCTTGATGACTTTAAATCATCAAGCTTTTTTATGGAATCAACTTCTATGGAGTTAACCAAACTTTCAACACATCGCAGCTTTGATATTCCTGATCAATGCGGATATAAGAAGATTTTCGTCTGTTATCAAACCAATCGGAAACAATGCGATCCATTTTATCTTCTAATGCAGCCTCCTTTATCTTTGCAAAATCTTGTTCTAAATTTGCCTGATGAGGAGCCGTACGTGATTTTAAAAAGACGAAGCGATAAGCATTTTTACCATCAGGTCCGGCAAAGCGGCTAGGTCTGGAATATTCTCCTACTTCAAGGGTATCAACGGCTGTGAAAATACCAGCGTCAAGTTGATCTACAGGAATATAAGTTGTGCGAGTCTGAACGTTTTGCGCATTTAAGACCATTCCGCCATTATATTTAGTTTCTTTATTATCAGAATATACAGCAGCAGCTGTGTAGAAATCCAATTTTCCCTTAGTTACCTGATTGTAGATGCTATCAGCCAATTTCTCAGCACGAAGCAGACTTGCTTCTGTAGGTACAATCGATATTAAAATATGCCTTGCTCTTACTTGTTCTCCTCTGCGCTCTAAGACCTGAAGGAAGTGGTATCCAAATTCAGTTTCAAATACTCTTGAGATCTCTCCGGGTTTTAATTTGAAGGCGACAGCAGAAAATTCCTTTACATAAGCAGAGCGATCTGCGAAAGGCATCTCGCCACCTTCACCTGCAGATCCGGGATCTTGTGAATATAGGCGTGCCATTGTTCCAAAATCTTTTCCACCGATGATATCCTGGCGCAGTTGTTCTGCACGGTCATAAAAGGGCTTTTTTTCTTCGTCCGTTAGTTTAGGCTGAAAGATAATTTCTCCAACTTCAACTTCTGTATTGAAGTTAGGAAGGCTATCAACCGGAATTTTTTCAAAATAACGTTTTACTTCATTTGGGGTGACGTCAACCGTTTCTGTGATTTTCCGTTGCATTTTACCTGCAATTAGCATTTCACGAATTGTCGGACGCATTTCTTCTTTGTATTGTAATAAAGATCTATTTAAAAATTGTTCTAATTTCTCCTGACCACCTGCCTGATTAGACATATAACGCAAACGGTTATTTATATTATCGTCTACTTCATCTTCGGTAACTTCAATGGAATCAATTGCGGCTTGTTGAGCAAGCAGCTTTTGCGTTAAAAGCTGATGCAGGAAATGGCATTTAATTGAATTATCAGGTTTATTCCCTTGCGCCAGATACTGAGCATACTGACCCTCAATTTCTGATTTTAAAATGATACTGTTACCCACCACCGACACAACCTTGTCAACTTCCTGACTCTTTGCTGAGTTGCTCAGGGCAACGATAAATAATATGACTAAACTAAAATACTTCTTCATTGATTATATACTTCTATTTTATTTTTATTCCTGGCTTTATTAATAATTTCTTGTTCCTCTTTATTGATTAAAGCTATCTTTCGCTGATTGATAATCAAGTTACGGATATTATTGCGTTCAATATCTAAAGGAGAGCGTCCGTCTTTAAATTTCGAGTCCTGCAAAATTATCAGATATATTCTATTGTTTTCAGTAATATTGAATAAATGCCCGTAATTTCTATAATTATTTTCATCTATTTGACCAATTGGTATTTTTTTCGCCACTTCCTCAATATAATACCATGAAGTGTCATTCAATGAATAGTTAGTTGAATAAGTTTGGCAATATTGTCTCAGCAAATTGAGATCATGTATGTCAGAAGATTTGAACCATCTTTTTACACGGCCAAATTCCGGAGCATCATGTTCCAATTCAATATAGGATACTTTAAAAATAGGACGTTTAAGAACGAAGATCTGCTCGTGATCCTTATAGTAGCTGGCAATTTCCTGTTCACTAACAAGGGTGTCTAGTTTCTCATTGATAATGGACTGCTCAAACTCATAAATAATAAGAGAGTTCCTGTATTCTTCAATCTGTTTATCAATTTCTGTCAAATTACTCTTAAGGTTCTTTGCATGTTGTAATAACACCTGTTGTCTTTGCCATTGATCTATATATGCGTTGGCCAGATTTATGCTATCATTACCGCTTATTTCAGGATTTAATATAGCTTTCAAATCTTCAGGATACAAATATGAATCATAAGCTCGGGCAACGGGTCGGGTTTTATTTTCATTCTTGCAAGACACCAGGCAAAAAGTACCCGTTGACAAAACGATGAAAAAGGTAAAAAGTGTATTTTTTTTACGTTCCAATTTGATCTATATATGCTCTAAAATGCAAAGAATCGCTAAGTTAGATATTTATCGTAGATTGAACCTGCTTTTAACGATTTTTAACATAAAGTGCCAATTTAATTTAGTTTTATACCTTTGATTTATGAGTCTGCTGAATACAACTAATCCCATAGCTCTCCAAGCCTTCATGTCTGAAACCATTTTTGGAATGGATATGACAAAAAATGAAGTCGAAGAGGAAGCGCTTATCGAAAAAGAACCCGACATTATAATTAATAGTTTAGGTGCAAACAAGAAGAATATTCTTTTTATAGTTGATGATCTGAATAATGATTTTTTCTCAAAAGATGCAGAACTGGCTTTTATTAAGACATTAGGTGCGTTGAAGTTGGCTATTGATGATGTTGCTGTAATCAATTATAAAAGAATCGGCGAAAGCATTACGTTTGATCAAATAAAGGAGGAATTTACACCGAAGGCTTGTGTCTTTCTTGGGTCTAGCCCAGCAAGGCTCAATTTGAACTTTGCGGAAAACATCATAACAAATAATAAGGATATACAGTTTCTCAATAGCTTTTCCTTTGAAGAAATGCTGACGGAAGCAACAAAAAAACGAATGTTCTGGGATGCCATCAAATTAATGAGTTTTTAAAATGAGAGAGATTGTTTTTGCTACAAATAATAAACATAAGATTGAGGAAGTAAAGGCTATTATAGGAGAAAGATTTATTCTCAAAAGTCTGGATGACATTGGTTGTGATGTTGATATTCCGGAAACGGGTAATACCTTTCATGAAAATGCAATGCAAAAAAGTCGTTATGTCAACCTGCATTATGGATTGGATTGCTTTGGAGATGATTCAGGTCTAATAGTTGAATCGTTGAATAATGAACCTGGTATCTATTCAGCACGTTATTCAGGATCAAGAGATATGGAAAAGAATCTTTCCCTTGTATTGTACAAAATGCAAGGAGAAAACAACCGGAATGCTGCCTTTATAACGGTGATATCCTTGATAATTGATGGTGAAGAATATAGCTTTGAAGGCAGAATAGATGGAAAAATAACAGAAGAGAAGTTAGGTGATAGTGGTTTTGGTTACGATCCTATATTTATACCAAGTGGTTATGCCAAATCGTTTGCCCAGATGAGTGCAGAGGAAAAGAACCAGATCAGCCATCGTGCCATTGCTGTAAAGAAATTAACAGACTTTTTACGCTCCCGTTAGTTAACTTTTAGCTTCGTATTTAAGCTATCTTGTATTAAGCTGTCTCTTTTTATTAAACTGTCTTTTCTCAGCGTTGCTGGTTCTAACGTTGTGGGTTTTTGACTCACAGAATCCGACAAGTTTTCTGGTGTTCGTTCTGTTTTTAATGCTGAATCTTGTTTATCTGTGTCAGAGTTATCGGTACCTGGAATTGAATTACCAGGCAAAGTATCTTTTTCTTTTTCAGCAGACGAATCTGCCGGCACCGGAGGAGAACTTGCCGGAACAGCTTTCTTTTCAGGAACGTCTGGTTTACCAGTCGGAATAATCTCTTCCTTTGATTTTGGCCGTAATTCTGGTTTCCAGATAAAGCCTTCCAAAATATCTGTATCAGGTGGTATAGAAGTTATTGGGTGATAGGTGCTTTCCAACTTACGGATGGATATAACATCAGTCATTTCATTCTCCTGAAATTTAATTTTAATCCGGCTGCTGATACTTCTTATCATACCCGTAAATTCATTCTCCTCAACTGTATAATAGATGCTTTCCGCATTTCCATCTACATATACCCGGTCGAGATTGTTATTTTTAAAATAGCCCGTTATTTTTCTTCCTTTAACCTGATTAAATTTACTTGAATCAAGCTGGGTGTTTACAATAAATGCATTTTTATCGAATAAGATGTTCTCCATCTTTTGATTTTTTAAAATCATATAAACGGTATCTGCAGAAAGTTGGGAGCCTTGTGACCAAATAATAGGTCTTCCATAACATCTTATTACTGAATCAGCATAGCCATAATATGCAGAATCGGCAACAGCTTGTAAGTCGGACTTGAATATTTTAACATTATGATATGCCCGGACAATTCTGGTTTCTCCTGTATCAGTATTCAATGTGTCCGTTTTTGCCTGTAATGCCGTTTTTGTAGCTTCATTCAATAAACTATCTCCTGCCCCCTTTTTAATAGGAGTTATAGAAGAATCGAGAGCAAAGCTGTCCGCACGTAAACTGTCCATTATAAGGCTGTCAACAAGAACAATAGGCGGTTTGTTTAGAAGACTATCTGCGAGAGGCGATTTTGAATCCCCTTTTTCAAGTTCTTCCTTTTTATCTTCGGCTTCTTTTTCTTCTTGCTTTGCCTTCTTAATGGCCGCTTTGGCTTCTTTTGCTTTTTGTTTTTCCTGCTTCTTTAGTTCTCTTTTCTCTTTTCGGGATAGTTCAGGCTTTTCAGACTTTGTTGGGTCAGTCTTTAAGCTATCAGTTGATAGCTGCAGGCTGTCTGTTTTAACGGTCAAAGAATCACTTTTGAGAGAATCCGGAATAGAAGTTTGAATTGAATCAGTTGATAGTGAGTCGGCTGATAATGAATCGATTGTAAGTGAGGCCGTGTCGTTTGATAATACCTGACTAATTATCTGATTGGGTTCATCAGCCTCGGGTTCATCGTAGTCCTCTTCCAAATCATCATTTTCCTGACCTAGCTTTAATTTAAGATAAATATAATCGCGTAGGGGTATAACCTGGGAAAATAAAGTATCAGCCGTCATAAACGTCGAATCCCTTTGTGTTTCGGTCTTTTCAGAAATAGGCTTTACGGCTATTGAATCGGCTGTTGTAAGAGAAGGAGAAGAAAGGCTATCGGCTTTTACATTCGAAGAATCTGATTTCGAATCCTCTGCAGCGAGAACGATATAAGCATTCTGGGTAACAACTGTTGTTTGAGTCGCTTTATTATAGGTACCCAACTGCCCCCGCATGACGATTTGCTGAGCTGTATCCACAAAGACGACATTCTTTACTGCCCGGCCGTTACCTGAAACGCCATCATAATATAAACTATCGCCTTGTAAAAATTTACTTCCTTCAGTATATAAGTTATTTTTTCCAAATCGTGCCCGATCGCTTTGAGTATTATAATCACCATTTTCCGTATAGAGGGTTCCATTTTTCCCAAAGATGTTTGTCGGACCGTAGAAATAAGTCATTTTTGTGCCCGAATTATAACGCATGGTATCCGTTTTAATAAGCACATCCGGTGTCCTTACGACTACATCGTGCCTGAAGTAGGCATCCTGGCTATTTTCAAAATAAAACCCGTTTTTACTGTCAAGCGTGTCCGTCCCATTTATAATCCTGCCCCCTCCATGATAGGTGCCACGCTTTGATTTCATATTATAGGTCAGGTAATCTGTGGTTAAGGTCGAAGCTTGATCTACCAGGCGCACATTGCCGGTTAACAGCGCTTGTTGGTTTTCTTCCGTATAATGAAGTTTATCCGCGTAAACGACTGTGCCATTGGGTTGGGTAATAACAACATGGCCATATGCATCGAAAAAATTATCACCTTCATTAAAGTCTGAACTATCGGCTGCGAGCGTACTGCCCTCATGTGCGAAGACAGGTCTGTACCAGCGGTAGGAACCGCGCTTTTGGTCATAGGTTACTTTAATGTTGGAAACAACAGTGATAGTCGATTGCGCCAACAGCAAAGTAGGGAATAATAATACTAGTATAAAGAATGTTAGTTTTTTCACTGCTTCAAAAATACGTTTTTGCTTTAACCAAAATTCATATTAAAATAAAATTGTGATTTTAGAACCGTCAAATGTTCTGCCAAAGATAATTTCCATAACTTTGATTATGCAATTCATAGATAAGTTTTTGGGTTTTATTGCCGAAAACACCTTATTTACTCGTAATGAATCTATTCTTTTAGCTGTAAGTGGTGGAAAGGATTCCGTTCTTATGGCTCATTTGTTTGCAGAAGCCGGATTTAACTTTGGTATAGCGCATTGCAATTTTCAATTGCGGGGCCTGGCTTCAGACCTGGATGAGGCCTTTGTTAAGGATCTTGCCAATCAGCTAAAGGTTGATTTTTATTCAACGCGCTTCCCTACCGAACAATATGCGAAAGAAAATCACATCTCGATTCAAATGGCAGCTCGTGATCTTCGATACCAATGGTTAGAAGAGATTCGGAAACAACATCGTTGTGCATATGTAGCAGTGGCACATCATCAGACTGATTCCGTAGAAACGGTTCTGTTGAATCTTTCAAGAGGTACCGGTATCGCAGGATTGTCGGGTATTTCTCCTAAGCGCGACAAATTAATTCGGCCGTTACTAGCATTTACAGGAAAGGAGATAGAAGACGAGATGAGTAAAAAGTTCATCGCATTCCGTGAAGACTCTTCAAATAGCAGTACAAAATATAAGCGAAATAGCATCCGCCTTGAGATCTTGCCAATTCTGCGGAAGATTAATCCTGATCTTGAGAAAACATTTCTTGCTAACAGTAAGCGATTCAAAGCTGTGGAATCATTTTTAGAGAAATCAATTGAAGAAATGCGGCCAAAAATCTTTATAGAAGCGCCTGATAATGAATTTCGTATCTCAATAGCCAGGTTGCAAGATCTATCTCCCCTTGATTTATGGTTGTATGAACTTTTCAAACCTTATGGCTTTACTGAAGCAGTTCTTTCTGATTTGCGGCGGGATTGGAATAGCGGATCAGGAAAACAATTTTTCTCTTCATCTCACCAACTTGTTATAGATAGAGACGAATTGATTCTCAGACCAATTGAGAAAGAAATATACAAGCCGGAATCCATTGAAAAATTGCCAAAAATAGTTAATTGGTATAGCAAACGCTATAAAATATATAGTGCAAATAATGAGGGATTAGTCTTTAAAGATTTTATACAGGTAGCAGATTTTGATAAAATGCATATGCCCTTGCAGATTCGTTCATGGCAAGAAGGAGATCGCTTTAAGCCCTTGGGAATGAAAGGTCATAAAAAACTTAGTGATTATTTTATTTCATTAAAAACCCCGCTTACTAAAAAGCATCAGGTTCCTGTAATTACAGATTCAGATAAGTCAATTATAGCAGTGCTTCCGCTACGAATTGATGATCGTTTTAAGATAACTGCAAAAACTAAAAAAGTTATTATCTTCGAAGAATTAAATGATGAATAAGACATTATATATTGAAAATCAGTACCTGGGAAGAGACCGGGGGTGGTTAAGTGTACGTCTGCTTTTGGCACTATTTTGTTTTGTAGCCTATTACCTGAATATAGAACATGAACAAAATAACCGTTTATTCCTGGTCGCCGGTTCTGCAATTGTATTAATTTCAATTGTAATGATGTATGTTTTGCATTATCGGATTATTGTAACCGGTAGTAGCATACAATTGAGTGGATTATGGACAGCCCGCCTGGTAAAAATTGATATCAATAGCATCGTTGAAGTGGAGAGCAAACCTTATAGTACCTTTCTGGTAAATAATCCGGTTTACAACCTTCATCAGAAAGGAAAAATACGTTTTTATGCCGGAGGAAAGAAAGCTGCCTGGATAACAGATCGCGATGGCTTGGTTTATATAATTGGGAGCCAGCATCCAAATGAGCTTGTTTCGGCTATCCAAAAGGCTCGCGGAAAGTAATCAAACCGTCAATTATTTGTCTTAAAAAGGAAATTGAATTAAAATAAACTGTTTTTTGTTAAATTTGTTATTTACATAAGAAAAAGGATATTAGTATCATATGGGTTTTTTAAAATTTTTATTTATCTCAATATTGGTATTATGGGTTATACGCATAATAGCAGCTCGTTTATTGCCCTGGATTTTGAGAAGATTTGCTACAAAAATGCAAGAGCAGGTTTTTAGAGAATTTGATGCTCAAAGTAAACAGCGTACCCAAACTGATGCCCGACAGCAAAATAAAAAGGCAGAGGGGAAAATTAATATCGATTATATACCGCCACAGCCATCTAACCAGAGCGGTCCCAAAAAGGCTGGCGAATTTGTTGACTTCGAAGAAATAAAATAGCGGTTTTCTTACAAAATTTTAATCTCTTCATAAAAATTGAATTCTATTCTATATTTTTGAGCTTTTAGACATAGAATTCATAGAATGAAACATTGGTTTACACGTAACTCCATCCATTTTGTAATAATTGGAATATTCATAGCTATTTGCTTTATCTATTTTGCTCCTGCCTGGCAAGGAAAAGTTCTTTTTCAGCAAGATGTTGTCCAAGCGAAGGCCATGCAACGGGAGATTGTGGAATTCAAAGATAAAGATGGAACAGGTCCCTTATGGACCAATTCTATGTTTGGCGGAATGCCTTCCTATCAAATCTGGGTTTCATATCCTAAAAACATTGCAACCCATGTTATGGGTTTCTTTAAAACAGTATTTCCAAACCCAATCGATACTGTTTTATTTTACTTAATAGGCGCTTATCTATTGTTCAGTGTGATGCGGGTCAAGCCCTGGATTGCCGCCCTGGGTGCAATTGCTTTTGCGTTTTCATCCTATAACTTTATTTATATTGAAGCCGGACATGCCAGTAAAGCCTATGCCATTGCTTTTTTTGCGCCTGTAATAGCAGGAGTCCTTCTTACCTTACGGGGAAAGTATTTGTGGGGCGCAGCATTAACCGCTTTGTTCCTGGCCTTAGAAATCCGGGTTAACCATATCCAAATGACATATTATCTATTTATTGCCATGTTAATATTGGTAGGAATAGAATTATATCATGCCTATAAAGATAAAAAGTTACCTGCATTTGGTAAATCGATTGCGTCCATAGTAGTTGCAAGTATTTTAGCTTTAGCAGTGAATGCCGGATTGCTTTGGACGACCTATGAATATAGCCAGGAATCTATCCGGGGAAAATCAAATCTGGCGACCGAAACTAAAAAGGCAGAGACAAAGGGTGTGGACCGTGATTACGCTTATCAGTGGAGTCAGGGTGTAATGGAAAATATCACCTTTTTGATCCCCAATGCCTATGGTGGTGGCTCAGGACCGCAACTCGATGAGAGTTCGCACGTCGCCAAGGTGTTAATTCAGCAAGGGGTGCCACAAGATCAGGCAATCGGCTTTGCCAGACAAATGCCTACATACTGGGGTGATAAACCGTTCACTTCTGGCCCATGGTATTTTGGTGCAATCGTAATCTTTTTGTTTGTACTCGGAATTTTCATTGTTAATAATCGTTTAAAATGGTGGTTATTAAGTGCGACCATTCTCAGTTTATTTTTAGCTTTTGGCAAACATTTGCCATTTGTTTCTGATTTGTTCTTCAATTATTTTCCACTTTATAATAAATTCAGAGCAGTAGAATCGACATTGGTTATTGCCTCTTTATTTATTCCGATTCTGGCAGTTTTAGCGCTGAATGAGATTGTAAGCAGGTACAAAGAGATACCCAAAGTAGATAAGAAAGTGCTTTACAGTGTTTACATTGTTGGTGGGATCTCATTGCTGATAGCTCTTTTACCCGATCTCTTTTTAAGTTTCAAGAGTGATGACCATCAGACGATGATTCAGCAATTATCCCAGCAGATTGGAGATAATGCCTTTGCGCAATCTATTGTAAATGCATTGGTGGAAGATCGTACTTCCATGGCACGCAGCGATGCCTTTCGGTCACTTATATTTGTACTAATTGGAGGAGGTATCGTTTGGTTATGGATCAAGGATAAGTTAAAGGCAAAAACAGCAGTCATCGTATTAGCTTTGGCTATTCTTATCGATATGTGGGGGGTGAACCGAAGATATTTAAACAAAGATAATTTTACTGAAGAAAAAGCACTTACCGGCCAGTTTCCCGAAAGAGATGTCGATAAGTTTATTAATCGGGATCAGGCTTTAGATTACCGTGTTCTCGATTTAACAATTCCAACTTTCTCAAGCGCGAGTGCATCTTACTATCATAATACCATTGGCGGCTACCATGCGGCTAAATTAATGCGTTACCAGGAATTGATAGAACGTCAATTTAATAATGCAATCAATGAGGATGTATTGGATATGCTGAATACCAAATATGTAATAACTGCTGATGAGCAGGGAAATCAACGTATTCAAAATAGAAATACAGCTTCAGGAAATGCATGGATCGTGAATCGGGTAACTTATGTGGATAATGCAGAAGACGAAATGCAGGCGATCAATAGCTTTAATCCGAAAGATGTTGCTATTATCAATACTGAATTCAAAGCTCTTATTGATTCTTCCAGTGTTGGAACATCAAGGAATGCAAGTATCGAATTGATAGATTACCGTCCGGATCATTTGGTATATGAGTATTCAGCTCCTCAAAGTGTATTGGCCATCTTTTCTGAAATCTATTACGATAAAGGATGGAAGGCGTTTGTCGATGGGGAAGAAATACCTTATTTAAGAGCAAATTATGTGCTGCGTGCGGCTCAGCTTCCCGGAGGAAATCATAAGGTGGAATTTAAGTTTGAACCAAAATCGTACTATACAGGTGAAACCATTTCTTTAATTGCATCGCTGTTTTTAGTGTTACTATTTGGTTTTGCTGTTTGGAAAGAACAGAGAGAAGCTTAATGTTTGCTTTTAAAATGTGTATATTACATAAATAAAAGTTTAACATAAAATTAAGATCATGATCATACAATTTAATACTGATAACAATATAGAGGCTAATGAAAGGCTTTCGGGATACTTAAACACTGTGCTTTCTGAAGGTTTAAGCAGATTCAGCTCCCATATTACCCGATTGGAAGTCCATCTTACAGATGAAAATGGTAATAAGGAAGGAAAGAATGATAAACGCTGCCTGTTGGAAGCTCGTTTAGAAGGTTTGCAACCCATAGCTGTTACGAATCACGATAATACAATCGAACAATCTGTAAATGGTGCACTTGAAAAATTGAAAGCAGCACTTGACAGCGCCATTGGTCGTTTAAAGAAACACTAAAATTCTTTTTATATTTCTTTAAAATAGGCTCTGAATTAGATAATTTAGAGCCTATTTTAATTTAAGGTCAAGAGACTAATGAAATCAAATGAACGATTATAACATTATCCAATCAAGCTTTCCTGAAAATATTGCGGTATCTGTGGCCACACCAGACGATCTCAGTTCCATTCAGCTCTTATTATTGGAAACTGCAAAATGGCTTAAAAATAAAGGATTAACGCAGTGGTCTGCGCTGCTTGAAGGAAATGATGTACACAATACCTCTGACGCAATATCGAATGGAAATGTTTTTCTTTTCAAACACGAGGAGAAATTGGTTGGTATGACGATTGTTTTTACCAAGGCTACTACCTGGGATCAGGAAATATGGTCAGATAGGATTCTGGAACGAGGAATTTATTTACATCGTTTGGCTATAAGCAGGGACTTTGCCGGTAAAAGTTTAGGTTCCTTAATCATGAAGTGGATAGAGGAAGGAATTGTTTTTGATCGTAAGAAATATATAAGACTAGACTGTATGGCAGGAAATTCTACTCTAAACAGTTTTTATAGAAGCCAGGGATATCACTTTCAAGGAGAGAAGAATGGTTATAATAGATATGAAAAGCTTTTGGGGAATAAAGAAACTTAAGTGCTTAGAAAGTTTAAAATATAAAAAATGAAAATCGTAGTATTAGATGGTTACGCTTTAAACCCGGGTGATCTGAGTTGGGACAGGTTTAAAGCATTTGGTGAGATCGTGGTCTATGACCGCACATCTGTTGATGAAATAGTTGAGAGAAGCGATGGTGCTGAAATAGTGCTCACCAACAAGGTTCCGATCCGGGAGAGTGAGATAAATCAACTTCCCTCCTTAAAGTATATCGGTGTTATTGCTACCGGTTACAATATAATCGATATTGAGGCCGCAAAGAAAAAAGGAGTTATTGTCAGCAATATACCCGGCTATAGTACTGCCTCAGTAGTGCAATTTACGTTTGCCTTATTATTGGAACTTTGTTTGCATGTTCAGCGGCATAGTGATTCCGTGATGGAAGGCAAGTGGTCCCGTTCACTCGATTTCTCATTTCGTGACTATCCGCTGGTTGAGCTTTCCGGTAAAACATTAGGCATTATTGGATTTGGTAGTATCGGGCAACAGGTTGCGGATGTTGGGACTGCCTTTGGTATGAATATTATTGGAACGAGCCGTAGAAGGACAGACCAGTCGCATCGTGAAAATTTCAGGTGGGCAGAGATTCCTGAACTTCTGGAGCAATCTGATGTCATCAGTATTCATTGTCCTTTAACACCGGAGACGGAAGGATTGATCAATAAAGATAGCCTAATGAAAATGAAAAGTTCTGCATTTCTTCTCAATACAGCAAGGGGACAAATCATAGTTGATCAGGACCTTGCAGACGCATTGAACAAGGGAACAATCGCCGGTGCCGGAATTGATGTGCTGTCAGTTGAACCCCCTGAAGAAGGCAATCCGCTTTTTAAGGCCAAGAATTGCATTATTACACCGCATATAGCGTGGGCAACTTTGGAGGCAAGAACTCGGTTAATGGGTATTGCAGTCAATAATCTGCAAACGTTTATGGAGGGAAAACCACTAAATGTGGTTAATAATAAATAAATACCTCTCTTAAATTACTGTTGTTTGTTTTTTTTCTTCAATTTTCCTTTTCATTAAAAAGGGCTAGTATAAATGGGAATATACCATTAATCTAAAGTGCACCTCAAAAGTTAGATACGATTGGGGTGCATTTAGTCAGGATCAAAGTTTCTTTTCGTTTTTTCATGTTTTGTGCACTTGATTAGCACATTATTTCTCTTTTCTTGGATGAAATTTTGTTTGACACTTAGTTAAGTGTCATCAGGGTCTATATAAAGGTGTTTTCCAGCCTTCTCCGTTTATTTATCTTTCTACTTTTGTATCAAACCCTTGCGTTACATCCATTATTGGATTCGTCGTACCTTGTTTACATATTCACTTTCTTTTAGTTTTACGTTCTCTTTATTCTCCCGTGATTTTAAATAAAACTACGAGAGGATAACGGGAGGACAACAGGGGGACAACAGGAAAATGTAAAACGAGTTAGCAACTAATCCGGTTTTTACCTAGAATTTTATCATTTTTCCATGGCCGTCTTTTTGTATGGGGGTATTTTACCCAGGGGTAGGGGTTTGGGATTTCTATATAAAGGCCTGCTTATAAATAAGACCGCTAGTTTGAAAAAGATCCGATGGCAAACAACATCGGGCAACGGTCCAGGTTTGATTATCTCATCCAGATTTTTAGTTTTGTCCCAAAGGTTTCTCGC